>Ga0209728_1000552_pt1 | contig 28840 bp, 14 predicted proteins | sample RifGroD1_FD_183997 | JGI IMG/M metagenome (GOLD analysis project Ga0209728, IMG submission 183997) | Groundwater microbial communities from Rifle, Colorado, USA - Groundwater D1 (SPAdes) (version 2) | ecosystem: Environmental > Aquatic > Deep subsurface > Groundwater | place: Rifle, Colorado... | reverse complement strand
ATCATTGGCTCATTAATCATTGAAAAGTAAATCGCCAGACTGAAGGCGATTTTTATTTCGCCAGCCACTTTCTGCTTTGGCGCACTAATAGCTCGGATTTTCTTTCTGGTTCTGCCATTATTTCCTCTACTATTTTCTCCATACGCATACCTTGAGAACCCTTAATCAATACTACATCCCCTTCTTCGATTAATTCTTGGACTTTCTTACTAGCCGTTATCGCATCATCAAAACAGAATATTTTATCAGAAGACATATTTTTTGACGCTGACTCGGCGATAAACTTGGCACGGCTACCAACACAAACAAGATAATCGCAAAATTCACCGGCTAGCTCACCGATATTCCTATGAGCCATTTCAGTATATTCACCTAATTCCAGCATATCCCCTAATATTCCGATTTTTCTACCACCCCTAACTTCTTTCAGAACTTTTAGGGCCAGTTTGGTAGCAGATGGGGAGGCATTATAGGTATCATCTATAATCTGAGAATTTTTTATACCATCTAACAATCTCAGCCTGCCGGGTTGACCATGAAAATCGACTAAGGCTTCGCTGATTTGTACGAGATTCATGTCTAGTACGCGGCCAACCGCACAAGCTGCAGCCGAAGACAGGGCTATCGCCTCGCCCAACGAACCGCCAATATTGACCGGCAAAAAGCTGGCACCTTCGGCAATTTTAAATGTAACACCAACTATCTTATTGTTATTATCATAGCGATATCCAAAATTAGAAACTCTAAGGTCCGATCCCTCAGATAAACCAAATGTTTTTATCTTTGATCGTGTAGTACCTCGCATATTGCGCACCAGATCATTATCATGATTTAGTACTGCGAAATCATGATGTTTTAAAACTCTGACTAATTCCGACTTTTCCCTGGCAACCGCTTCCTTGGTTCCAAAGTATTCGACATGCACCGGAATCTCGCCAATTTCAGTTACAACCGAGATATGCGGTCTATATCTTCTAGATAGTTTTTTAATATCTCCGGGATGATCAGCACCATATTCCAGCACTAGGACTTCTGGATATTCGTTTTTAAATAAGAATATGCGCCAACCAGTCATTAATACCCTGAACCATAGTTTTATATTGCCACCGTCTCTGTAATATTCTTCTGACCAATCGCCGATTATAGTCATTGGCAGGCCCAGTTCATTATTCAGATTACCGGCATTAACACGCACTGTGTGAATTTTACGAACAACTGTAGCAATAGCGTCTTTTGTGGTTGTCTTACCAACGTTGCCGGTTACGCCAATAATCATCGGTTTATACCGATGTAATATTAGTTTGGCAATTATCGTTAATTTAAATTCGAGTATTTTTTTAAACATTGTGATGTTCTTAAATACAATGGCAGTCTTTGAAGCCAAAAAGGCCGCCATTGTATTTAATTTTTGAGCATTGTAAATATTTTGGTTAAGAATGGGCTTTCTGAGAGGCTTACGGAGCGCGACGGCGCGAGTAAGAGATGCTTTTTCAGTAGGAAAAGACAGCGTACTCTCAGAAAGCTTATTCTTAACCGCTATCGAGTGGGCGGGATGTTGAAATAGTTAATCAAAAAACTGGCAATTTCGCGATAGGTTGGCGAGAGACTATCTGACGCATAGGTTACACCCTTTGGCTTGTCCATCTTTATTAGAATAACAAATTTAGAATTATACCCTGGAGCGAATCCCATAAAGTCATGAATAAACACATTTTCAATGTATCCACCCTTACCATCAGACATTTGTGCCGTACCTGTCTTTCCAGCTACATCATAGCCCTTTATACGAGCTTTATCAAAACCGTTATCTATTACGCTGATCAACATGGTTTTAAGCTTTGTTGAGGTTTTGTCAGAGATAGGAATGCCGACAATAGATGGCTGAGTAGTGACAACCTCTCCGCCCTCTTTAATGACCTTGTCTACCAAATATGGCCGCATCAATTTACCACCATTAGCGATCGCGGCATAAGCATTGATTAATTGAATAGGTGTAACGGCGATGCCCTGGCCGAAAGATGCGGTTAGATAATTAATTTTTCTCCCGCTATACAGGTTGGTAATGTCACCAGCTAATTCTCCAGGCATATCAATATCTGTTCTCTGGCCAAAGCCCATATTAATAACATAGTTCAAAAAGTTTTCATCACCGACTAAATTCTCAACATACATTACACCGGTATTTATTGATTTCTCAAGAACTTTCGACATTGAGACAGTACCAAAACTTTGCTGATTAAAATTTCTAATTGTAAATCCACCAATAGTGACAAAGCCAGTATCGGTAAAAGTAGAATCGGGTGTTATTTTTGCCAAATCAATCCCCGATGACATGGTTACCGGCTTGAAAGAAGAACCCGGCTCAAATGATTCCTGTGTTGCACTATTTAAGAACAATGATGTTTTGGCCTCGCTGTATTTATTGGGATCAAATGTCGGTCGGTCAGCCATAGCTAATATTTTCCCGGTAGTCGGGTCTTCCACTATGATTGTCCCCTTTTCCGCATCCCATTTCTTTAAAAGATCCGTCAAAACGGTTTCAATGTAGCTTTGGATATTTTTATCTATTGTTAGCACAACATCAGACGGCCTTCTGATAATCTTCCCCGAATCATCTGACTTGCCAGAAAACCATCTGGTAAATACATCTGTTATCGAATTTGGGCCAGCCTTCGTAGAACTTTCTGGCTTACCGAATAATTGCTCATTATAATATTCCTCAATACCATACTGGCCAGACCTGCCATTCTTATCATAGCCCAAAAATCCAAGAACATCTGATCCCAATATGCCTCCGGGATAAAATCTATCCGTTTCATAAGCGATAGAGAGGCCTTTTATGCCCAATGATTTTATTTTATCAACCTGTTCATTGGTTAATCTTCTCTGTATGACTTTGTATCTATTCTCACCGCCTACGAAAAAACCCTTCAATTTCTCAATGTCTCCGCCTAGAATAGAGGCTAAATCAGTAGATATCTTATCTATATTGACTCCAGTCATCATGGCTGGATTAACTTGAACCAGCGGAAATTTTTTATTTGTGGCGGCAAGATATGCACCACTTTGATTATCGCCTTGACTACTTTTCAGATCTTGAAAATATATATTACCCCTAGTCAGGACGTTACTTATGCTATCTTTCTGGGAGATTGCCGTTCTCTGATAATCATTGTGCCGAACATAGGATAAAATAAAAAGCCTGTATAAAATCAGGCCTGCAATCAACATATACACTCCGAAAATTATGTAATATCTTGAAGTACTAACATTTCTCATTGCCAGGTATTATTATCTTTGCATCGCCACTCCGGCATCTCCGTATAGCGCAACAGAACCATCTCCCTTGATCATATTGTTTGACTTAGCAAACTCCATAATTATTCCCACATCATCAATTACTGTACGCGACACCGACAGAGAACTGTTGGTCTCGTTTAATAATGATATTCTATCAGTTAATGTCTTGATCCGATAATTATTAGCAGTAATGCCATTCATTTGTATCACATAAACAAAAAGCATCAACACAAAAAGCCCGATAAGCATCAAGTTTATGGCTAACCATGAATTCGTCTGAATAACTTGCGATCCTCTCTTACATTTGGCATTTAGTACTGTCAATTGTTCCGGCAGAGGCATTCCGACCCCACCCGGCTAACTAATAATTATAATTTTTCAACTATCTTCATTTTGGCACTTCTGGATCTGGGATTGGCTCTCGTTTCAAGCCATTTCGGCTTAATCGTATCTTTGGTTACAAATTTTATTATTCCCTCGCTGGCTTTTAATTTAAACAAATCTTTAACCGTCTTATCTTCTAACCCATGAAATGATATGACTACCAATCGCCCACCTTTTTTTAAAATATTGATTGCTCCATTTAAACCCTTCTTTGTCGTCTCGATCTCGTTATTAACTTCTATTCTTATGGCCTGAAACGTCTTCGTGGCAAAATGGATTTTTTTGTGTTTATACCAGACTGGAACCGACTGATCTATTATTTCTACCAATTCCGTTGTTGTAATGACTGGTTTTTCCTTTCTTGCCTTATTTATATTCTTAGCTATCTCTTTGGCAAATTCTTCTTCTCCATACTTTATTAAAATATCTTCGATTTCATTCTGTGTATATCTATTAATAACATCTACAGCCGATATCTTCTGTGCTTCTGGATTAAATCGCATGTCCAGCAACTGATCCCTCTGAAATGTGAAGCCGCGACTGGCTGATTCATAATGCCATGACGAGACACCTAGATCGAAATATACGGCATCCGGAATTATTTTATGATCATCGGCAATCTTCTCAATGTTCGCGTAGGAATCAACAATAATGCTTATAGATGGATCAAGCTCAAGCTCCTCTGCCATGACCGGATCAAATTCAATCCCTAATATCTTCAGCCCGGGAAATTGCTCTCTCAGGGCAGTAGCGTGGCCACCTCCATCAAGCGTTGCATCAATGACTGTCTTATTATTACCATCGCCAATATTTAAATACTCGATTGTTTCCTTTAATAGTACTGGAGTGTGGATCTTATCTTTATGCATTAAATTATTCCTAAATCACCTAATTTCTGAGCGATACTGTCTGAATTTTTTTCAATACCCATCTTCATGGTTTCCCATCTCTGCTCATCCCATATTTCAATTCGATTTAATACACCCGTGATAATCACTGTCTTTTTCAAATCTGCTGATTTTTTCAAATAATCTGGGACTAATATCCTACCCAGAGCATCAATGTCTACCTCGACTGCACCCGTTAGAAAATGCCTGGTAAAGTTTCTTGATTCCTGTTGACCCAGTTTTAATTCTCCGAGCTTGTGGATAAACTCTTCCCAATTAGCCACAGGGAACAAGAACAAACAACCATCGAGCCCTCTCGACAAAATAGCCTTATCGCCTAGCTCTTTCCTGAACTTTGAAGGTACGGATAACCTTTTCTTGGCATCAATTATGTGTTTGTATTCTCCTATCAACATGTAGTTATCCACTATTACCCACTTCTTCCCACTACAATCTCAGTATATTCCCCTCCTCCCCACTTCGCAATGTGCATAACTTTATAATAAAAAAACCTCTCAGCTTCAATCGCGAGATCGAAGCAGAGAGGCAGATCAAACTAGAACTTACGATACTACGGTTGTTGTCTCATCGCTTGATAACCAGTCAAAACGCTTAGCAAGATCGGGAAAAATCTGAGCCAGATTCGTTAAGAGGTGTGGCAAGCCCCCATGAACAAACTTGACCCACCCCATTCCAATCCGGCTGGCACCACCATTAAATGAACTATATATAAATTCGTCCGCGTTCATTACCGAAAATGCCTCTACGAGGATATAACCCCGCTTTAACATGGTAACCTTCCAATTAAGACCGGAAGTTACAAACTGGCAGATAATTTCACCAGAACGAAAGCGCGAAACTTCCGATTCGGTCAGTAGCCCTAAGGCTATTCCGACCGTGACGTCAATCTCTTCTTTCATCTCGTTAAGCCGACGAGAATTCGTCAGCATTTGCGAAACTTGCTGTCTGCTTACTCCCATTGTGCCACCTCTTGTATCCAAGATGCTATCGCATTGTTTTGTGACCAGCCCGCAATCTAATCACCCAGAGGATATGATAGCACTTTTATTTTATCTGTCAATATGTGTGGGCGGTACAGGATTTGAACCTGTGACCCTTGCAATGTGAATGCAATGCTCTACCGCTGAGCTAACCGCCCAAAAACATATAAATAATATCAAAACAGCGACTTTTGAAAAGTCGCTGTTTAAATACCTAGTTTGTTTATTATCTTCTCGTGAGGACCTTCCAGTAATACCCTTACAAAACGGTCAAACATGCCATAACGATATTGGAATTCATCCTTATCCATTAGGCTGAACTTAATCTCCTTTCCTACCTCTGCCTCCAATGCTTTCAAGAATGTTCGCAAACGATCTTTACTAATATCGTCGCCGACAATAAACAAGTCTGCGATCTCGCCGCCTGTGCTCTCATTTAGGAATAATCCCGAAATTATAGCCAATCGGATTTTGCCGAGACTGGTAATTCTATTAATCATACGATCAATTTCTGCCGGAGAAGATTTTAAAATTAAACCCTTGAGCTCATCATAAAACTCATAATTAGAATTCAAAACATAATGCGGCATCTTAACCTTTGGTATTTTAGCGACATGCTTTCTCGAGACTACTCTTCTAGAAGCAATCTTTCTCTTTCTTAAAATATGTTTGTGGTTCTTGTCCTTGGCCATTTAAGTTTTTTTTAACAATCCTATTGAGTGCAATAGTTCAACCTCTTTTTTTACCGTTTGATGTGGTTCCTGAATTCTATTAGTAAGATCTTTAATACTGACATCGCCAGGATAGTTTCTAAACATGAATTTTAGAATTTTAACTCTGGCCTTGGAGCCAAACAATAATTCTAGAGAATAACGGCCATTAGTTTTAGACTTTGACATATATTGGATATCAAATACAATGATTATAGACACCCCCAGTTTATATAAACACTGATTAAAAGGCAAGCCCTGAGCTGCTATAGCTATCTGATGAGATAATCATGTATATTTACTCCGGAACACATCTGCTAAAATAAATTATAACCATGGATAAAATCACCATAAAACCTACAGCGCAAGAAATACTCATAAAAGGGTCGAGTAGCGAAGGTCACATTGATATTTATAGTTATGATTTTGAGCAGAATGATGATAAAAAGGGACTTGGCCATTTATTCATGGTCGGCAACATCCAGGATCAGGATGGAGATGAATCTGATGTTCAATATATTACAAACCTCATTGCCTCTCTAGCAAAACGAGAATATTACGCTCAAGGCGATATCGCACCTAAATTAGCATTTACAAACGCTCTTAAAAAAGTAAACGACGTCATTGATGAATTTTTTAAGAACAAAAATCTACAGATTAATGCTGGACTTTTTGCTATTGCCGATGAGAGTATTTATATTTCGCGACTGGGCAAATTCAAGATCTATCTAGCACGAGATGGAAAAAATATAGACGTTCTTAATAATATTGAACACTTCTCAAAAGAGCATCTCGAAGAAAGAAAATTTTCAAATATCATTTCGGGCAAAGTTCATGTTGGCGATAGAGTTCTGGCATTCTATCCAAATAAGGCAGTTACATCTCGCGAAAGATTTATTAAGGCCGATTTTATTAAATTTGATAAGACAAATTTTATAGACAAGATCAACGCCCTCAAAGAAGCAAAGAAAGATTTTGCCTGTGGCGCACTCTATATTGACGTGAATCAACACAGGGAGCCAACCGCACGAAAGACTAAGCTTAAGAGCGAGACTATTAAACTTAATCCGGAACATGGTACACCAATTCTAACTGCTGAGACCAAAACTGAAGCTACAATAAACCCTATAACTCTTGCAGCAGAATCTAAAGAAAAGCGGATCAATCCAGTTATAACCCGCGAAACAGCTGAATTGAATATTGGTATAAATAGTAATAATGCAAAGCAGGAAATTCCTAGAATAATTGCTGCGGAATTCCTATTCGGACACAAAGGAAGTCCCCTGCGATCTCTGTTGAAAAATATCCACATTTCAGATTTTAACCCAAGAAAACGTTTGATTATTGGCCTAGTTGGTATCGTTGGCATTGCTATTTTGATTGGTCTTGGATTTACGGCTAGATCTGTTCTGACAACAAATCAATCGGACCGACAGTTCAACGATAAGCTCAAAGAAATTACTAAAAACATCGGCGCGGCTGAGGATAAAATCGGTACGAGTGATTTTATTGATGCTCGTAATATTCTTGCTAGCTCGTATTCTTCTTTGGTGGGTTCTGGCTATTATGAATCCCCCAGAGTTAAAGATACATTAACTGAAATCAGTAAGCTTCTAGATAGCATGGACAATGCGAGTGAAGCATCGGTTTCCCTATTTGCACAAATTCCCGAAAATGATGGCCTAATAAAATTAATTTCTAATCCGGGCGACAACATTCAGGCTATGCTCGCTTCAAAAGATAAAAATTTTATAGCCTCGGTCAATGCCAATGGCGACACATTTGACACAGTTCAAATTGCCGATATTACTCCAACTAGTCTACTGTCACTTCTAGGCTCTTCCTACGATATCGTTAGCGATGATACCGGACTCAAGATGCAAGTTATCACAGATACAAAAACAAGATTGATCGATTTACCAGCTGATAAACCGATGAAAGATGGTGCTTTATATGAAGATAATTTATATTACCTATCAGCGGATAAAATATTTAAGATAGTAGATGTGGCTAAAAATGGCAAAGAACCAAAGTTATGGTCTCAGGAATTAATCAGTAATAATAGCGAACTTATAGCCGTTGATGGAAATATTTATACATTAGGATCTGATGGTATTTATGGTTTTTATTTTATGGGTAAAAAGAAATTTGATAAAAATATCCAAATTTCTGCTCAAAAAGGAGACATTCTATTATCCACCAAAGACGGTAAATACGTCCACTTAATTAAAACTGAGACTGGCAGGATATATGACATAGAGAAAACCACCGGCAATTTAGTTAAAACAATCAAGATCGGTACGGTAGCTAAAATATTGGATGCTACGATAAGCAGCAGCGAAATAATTTACATCGCAACTTCGGATAATAAGATCTGGAAGGTCGCCTACTAGAAAGATATCTGCAATTAAAAGAGGCTCGGCATATGCCGAGCCTCTTTTAATTAACGCCTTACTTTAACTCCACAACTGCTCCTGCAGCTTCTAGCTTCGTTTTAATTTCATCAGCTTCGGTCTTTTTAACTCCCTCCTTAACATTGGCCGGTGTTTTGTCGGTTATATCTTTAGCCTCCTTGAGGCCTAATCCGGTTAATTCTCTCAGAACCTTAATAACCTGAATCTTTGCGCTACCTGCATCCTTAAGAACAATGGTAAACGAGTCTTTTTCTTCGACAGCTTCTGCATTACCAGCACCAGCGGCGGCACCAGCAGCAGCAAATGAAGCGGCCGAAACACCAAACTTCTCCTCTAATGCCTTTACTAAATCATTTAATTCAGTAATGGTCATTTTCTCAATAAACTGTATGAAATCTTCTTTGTTCATGTTGTATTAATTTATTTTTAATCTTAAACTGTAGGGATTTTTTTCTTACTAATTTCGTTCATCACGATAGCTAGACTAGATAGTGGATACTTGAGCATTCCGAATAAACGTCCAAGCAAGACTTCTCTTGATGGCATCTTAGCCATCTCCATGAACTGATCATTGCTAATAAATTTACCATCAAATAATGCCCCAAAAAATTGTAGAGCAGTGTTTTTCTTGGCAAATTCATATAATTTTTTAGCCGTTACGTAAGCATCATCTTTGCCCATAGCTAAACCTAACGATCCGATCATTGACAAGACATCTACGTCCCCTGAGCCCTTAACGGCTCGATCAATAATTGTTTTTTTCGTAACTAGATAATCAGCGTTGATTGAACGTAAAAGCCTTCTTAGCTCTGTCATCTGGGCGACTGAAAGACCCTTCTCACCAGTCCTTCCGAAAGAAGTAAATACTGTCAATTTAGAAGCTGGAATTTTGCTCTTTAAATTATCTGCATCGGCTAATTTTTGTACTTTTGTTTTCATTTTGAATAAATAAAAAACGGTTTTTCAACCGCAGACGTATCTCATATAAAGCATAAGCCCTGTATGAGTGTGTCGACCAGAGATACTCATAGGGGTAATCACGTCGAGGAGACTTCTGGCTTCCGCCCGCTCCTTGTCTACGGCCCAACTCTACAATCATATCAAAACCAATATATATGTCAATGGCTTACTGCCCTATATATTTCGCCCTATTAGCAGTATGTTCCCAGCCTGTTCTTGAATAAATAATCTGGCCCGCTTGGTTAGAAAGATAAAAAGTATACGGACTTTCTTGTGGATTCAGAGCTGCTTTAATTGATTTAATTCCAGGATTTGATATCGGTCCCGCTGGTAAGCCTTTGCTAGTATAAGTATTGTATTCGGAATCAATTCTAATCTCTTTACCAACTGTGATCTGAGATACATCACAATTAATCTTATCTCCTGTTGCCTTAAAATTTCTAAGACAAGCTCCATAGCTCACCGTTGCATCAATTTGAAGAGGCATGCCCATCTTTAAGCGTTTATATATTATACCCGCAACAATGGCCATATCTTTTTCGCTCCTAACTTCTTTTTCAAGCATCGATGCGATTATGACAATCTCTTTTTTCTTGTCTAGAGTAAGATTTTTTAACAATTCCTCCGTCTGTTTATTATAATTTTCTATCATTTTTGATCCGATAGTCTTTATAACAGCTTCTCTCTTTAGTGAATCGATAATTCCACTACTAATCGTTGCCTTGTTATCTTCTACAAAAATTGCATTGTCTGCATTAATTTTATAAGTGTCTGGGAATAATTGTCCTTCGTTGGACGCATATGTCTCTGCAAACTCTGATTTCTGAATGAAACCTAGCTCAGCAAGCCTTTCATCGATTTCCCAAATATTGTAACCTTCGGGTATAAAAGTAGTTATATCTTCTGGCAATGATAGGCCCTTACTTAATTTAGTTAGGACTTCGGTTAAACTCGCCCTATCTTTAAATACATAGTTTCCGGCTTTCAAATTCTTATCCTCGCCCAATGCCGCAGCATAAACCATAAACAGATATTTATTCCTAATAACGCCACTATCACGCAATTCACTGGAAATTTGAGACAATGATAAACCTCTAGAAATTCTAACGGTAATTTGCCCCTGATCAAGTCTAATTGGGAGCCAGACGGCGAAAATTAATGCTAAAACACAAATTACCGCTATAGTCAGCGCGGTAATTTGTGTTTTGTTTAGATCCCTAAAGTGTAAAATCCTTTCCTTAATTTTGAATTTATCCATGCCCAACCATTATATCATAAACCTACGGTAATGGCTTCTGATCAATGGCTTTCTCTTTGGTAGCTGCTACTCCACCTTTTCTTAGTTCTTCAAGTTTTGTCAGTACGGTTGCATTGTCTTTATTCGCTTCTGTGGCTAAGATTTTTTCCATTTGCTCAATGGCGCCAGTGTAATCTTTTCTTTCTTCAAGTAATAGTCCGAGATACCATCGAGCATTACTATATTCTGGTGACAGAAATATAGCTCTTTGCATAGCTGCTATAGCTTGATCTTTGTTGTTGGCTCTTGAATATAATAATCCAAGTTCGAAGAATAAGCCTGGCTGATTAGCGTTAGCAGGAGCAATCTTCTCAAGTTGAGCAATAGCTTCGGCAGTTTTACCCTCTCGGTCATATACTGTGCCTAGATTATAAATAGCTACTCCATAGTTATTGGCCAGCTCCACTGCTTTCTTGAACGCCTCTTCTGATTTAGCAAGTGTATCCTCGACGTCTTTCTTTAATTTCGTAGCGCTATCTCCGGTTGCATTTTGAGCTAACTGTCTGGATAGATCAGACTTAGCAAGATAAGTATTGCCAATACCCAGATAGAGCGAAGCGTCTCCGGGTCTAAGTTCCAGGGCTTTATTATAACTATCGGCTGCCAGTTTATCTACGCCATCCACAAGACCTAAAAGTGCTTGATAAACATTTCCGAGATTAGACCAGTTTGCCGATTCTCGAGGACTAATCTGGGTAGCTTTCTGGGCAGAATCAACCGCCCTAGACGAATAACCTTGAATATTTTGAGCTTTAAGGTTGGCATCCTCACCTTTCTCGGGAACTCTGTTAATCTCAACAGACAGCATATTAAGCGCAATCTGTGAATCTGCGCGATAAAATCTGTCATCATAGGAGCTCCACCCAACAGCAGTTGCCATACTATCCTGCGCTTTCTTGTAGCTATCTAGAGAAGTTTTAGTATCAGCAGATGACTGGGCATTGTTTCCCATAAGATTTAATTTCAACGCACTTACATAATTAATATCGGAAGCATATATCGCGGCACCGAAATAAACACCTACCAGAACTAAGATCAGTCCGGCGATAAAACCTAATGATGCAGTTAATGACAACCAGGCCTTGTCCTCTACGCTGAAAGATTTTTTTTCTTGGCCCCAAAGAGATAGTGCCATCAACGCCAAGGCTACGTACATTACAAACATAATGGTCGTATTGAATGGATAGAAGAACATGGCAACAAAAACAGCAAACACAAATGATAACATACCAACAGTATCACCCGATTCATCACTACGAATTGTATTTCTAGACTTAATAATCCCCCAGACAATAGTCCAAATCAGGAATAATAAGGCTACGACTCCCACTAATCCATTCTGCGTTACCATATTCATAAATTCAGACGTTGCGTCGCTAAATTTAGTCGTAGATAGAGTGGTATCGGCTAGTTTATATGCACCATATTTATCAAAAGCTAATGAGAAATTCTCAGGCCCATATCCGAATACGATACTATCTTTTAAGGATTTAACGGCAACGTCACCAGAAAGCTGATAAGATGGCGCGATCTCTACAGGTAAGTTTTTCTTTACAGCATTAATATTAAAATTAATGACAAGTAAAAATACTCCCAAGACTATTACCGTCATTGGTAATAAGAACCTAGACATCCTGAATTTGGCAGCTCGCATATTCTCAAATACGATCATGCCAACCATACCAGCGATTGCCACCGTCCAAAGTACCCACCAATTAAGGATAACTAATATAGCTAAAGCTACTACAACGCCAACTTTATCAATAAAGAGAAATCTCAAATAACCAGTTGTAATTTTTAATTTATTAAATAAAGGTAAGCTTAATGCCGCTAATAGCCCCAAAGCATTTACAGATCCTATTGTATTAAAGGATCGGCTCTTGATAGCTGCGGCCCAGACAACATGTAATCCTAAAATTTGCAACAATCCGTACAATAAGGCTATGGCTATGGATAGAGAAAAAACTCTTCTCAGAGCCTTGCCACCATCTTCAAATGTATTAACCGATAAGAAGTAGAATATTGTGAGAGCAACAATTGACACTAAAGAAGTGCTGAGACCGTCTCCAGCACCAAACATACTTCTATATTTTATAAATGAAAAAAGTGTAGCTAATATCGTAGCTCCGAGTACAGCTAGAACAGATAGATCTAAGAGATTGGAACGCCAATTTAATTTTCCAGAGGAGACTATGCTTAATAGCCATAAAATCAGACCCACGCCAGATACAATAATTAACAACAACTGTTTATTGTACTCAAGCGGACTAGAATTAAAAGTTATCACTAGCAATGGCAATAAAAAGGCACCTACCAAAAGGATCGTACGAATGATTTTACTATAAAAAGTGGCCTTCTGCTCACCTTCTTCGTCAAAACGAGGGCTAACTGGATCTTCAAACGATGCCGTTACAACTCTAAACTCATTGCCAGGAGTAGAAACATCAGTTCTTCCCCTTCGAAGAAAATTAAATGCCATGCATTTATAGAGTTTAATACCTTGAGCATTTAGCATTCCAAGTAAATACTCAAACCATTAAGACTCACTTTATAACTCTGATTACATTCTATAACATTATTCTCAATATGTTATCCACAGAAATTACAAAGGCTGCCATTGCGCAATGGCAGCCTTTGTAGTGGTTTTTGAGGTTTTATGCGGTTATTTAGACACTCCTTCTGATATCTCGTCACTCATGAGGACTTCGCGCAATTCTTCTTTCTCGTCTAGTAATTTATAACTATCGTCCACGAAGTGACCATACTCTTTCCTAGTCTTGAATTGATCCAAGATAAGCTCGCTACCAGTCACCAAAGAAAACGATTGGTGTGACAGATAATCTTGGTAGCTACTCCAGTCATACTTCAAAGAGTCGCTAACAATCTTTGCCTTCTTTGGATTTTGATGAATATAGGCAGATAGCCACAGTAATTGCTTGTTACCTATAACTGGTACTTGCTTGTATCTATCCTGGAATACGTGTCCCACTCGTTTGTATTTAGTATTAAAGTACTTTGAATAACTTGTCATCAACCTTAACATCAAGGCTGAAATCGGTAATTCTGTATTTTGTCTAATCATCATATGAAAATGATTGGGCATCAAGCAATAACACAGTAAAGAAAACGACTTGTCTGGTAATGGGACTATCCTAGAACCCGGTATAGACAAGGATTCTTCCGGAAATAAATACTGACGAATACGAAAAGTAAAGAATGAATAATCTTCACTATTTTTAAATATATTGATTTTATCATTACCTCTATTATAGATGTGATAAATACCATCTTTTGATGAATTTTTATAATCTCTATTATTCATAGTTTTACGGTCTTATACTCTCATTAAATTACAAAGGCTGCCATTGCGCAATGGCAGCCTTTGTAATTTCTGTGGATAACCCTAAAGGCGGCCAGTAGGCCGTCTTTAGGGTTGGGCTTGGCTGGATTTGAACTAGATCGGGTGAGACATATCCCGGCAAAGACTGGACGAGCAAAGCTCGTCTCTAATGAAACCACGGCCGTAAGGCCGTGGTTTCATTCTTAAGACAATCTAAGGTGATGAGAAGCTAGGGAGTTGATTTAACTGGGACTTCGAGTGCTGGGGTTGGAATTGGAGTAGATGCTGGTGTAGCTTCTGGCGTAGGCTCAGGGGTCGGAGTTGGGGTTGGGTCAGCTGGGACTTCGGGAGTAGGTGTTGGAGTTTCCACTGGAAGCGAACTGACCTCTGGCTGAGGAGTGGGAGTAGTAGTTATATCCCCTACTAGTACGGGTATAGGCTCTGTACTTGGAGCTGGAGTTGTATCAGATGTTGGTGCAGGAACAGAGTTTGAATCTGGAGTTGATGTCGGAGTCGGAGCAACCTTATCTTCAAAGCCTTTGCGGCGGGCAATTGCCATCCAATCAAACTTACCGGTTGATGACCCATTAAGCTCTTTGACGATAATTCCATATGGAGTCTTAGTTGCAACATAGAGTTGACCGGTAATAGTGTCGGTGACAGGAGTTAAGAGAACTTTTAAAGGAACCTGGTCCGAAATTACAGAAGTAAATGAGAAGTCAAAGTATATTCTTGCTTCACCATTCACTAAGTCCCCTGTCCCAGTAAGCTGAATCTCACCACGAGTAGAATCAACGCCATAAGTAGCTAGGTAGTTACCATTTTCTTCCATATCAAGTTTGGATTGGTCAGCAGCTTTGGCACCATTGCCTTCAAACATGGAACGAGTTTGATCATCAACATTCGGAGCCAATGATACGTCTCGGCTTAACCAACCACTAAACATCATGGGCAAATCAAAATTCCAATTAAAGGCACTGATGGTACTATGATATGTTTTATTAATACCCTCGGCTATAACATCGCCCTTGGCCCAGATGGATTTAAACATTGCAGTTATGTTTTCGGCCAAGGCTGCAATAACTTCAGAAATGGAGCTACCGCTAGTTGATCCTACGGTGACACTGCTTGAAGTATTAGCAGAGTTCTCAAAAGTTGAGACCGAAGGAGACCAATATGTTGGATTAACATAAACCTTAATCTTGTCATAAGAACCAGAAGCAATCGTATCGATCGGCTCAAGGGCCATACCAATGGTCATCCCGCCAGACACAGCTTTGACTGCCACCCCTGGAATCGTAGAAGAGATAGATAGCCTATCGCCCGCTTCAATGGATCCGTTTTCAAGAGATACTTTAACATCAGACTTGCCAGAGAAAGATACGGAAGTAGAAGCAATACCGCTCAAGTTAAGATCGCCAATACTAGTTACCACTCCGGCTACGCCCTCCCCGCCCAAAGCTACTCTGAACTCACCCGATCCAGATGCATAAGATACAATGTCACCAATACCTAAATTAGACGAATTAGAAAACTCCGCAGTCTCATTCTCTAATCTAACCAATCTTAACTCCTGGTCTTGTTGCACCAAATGAGTGTAGACATTAAATGCATCTTGTCTGAAACTAACCAGATCACCTTTATCGTTATAATTTAACCATAATTCCTTGGGTAAACCTGAGTTTTCAATTTCTTCGGCACTAAAACCTATAGTAGGAACACCTGGGTCTCGTTTGTAGGAAAATTTTATAGCATTTAGTTTTAGAAATGGATTTATATCTCCCATCCAGTTCCTTTCAAGAATATTCTTAGTTTTTTCTGAAGAAGAAGATACGTATAGGTAGCCCGTTCCTCCCATAACTATAGCCGTACCAGTACTACTGCCCATATTCAAGGCTTGAATCGGACTTGTATCAGTAACTCTTACAGCCGCGGCATAAAGGCTTCCCCACTGCTTTGCGGCAGATCCAAGATTATATGACATGGTATTGGCTGGGGTAGTGTGATTCCCGACAGTCACGCCACCAGTACTTGATATTGTAAAGCTGGAAGGCGACGCATCGTATAGATTTAATTCAGCAACAGAAAGATAGACATCTCCCTGGTTAGCAGTAATATCCAATCTATAATAACGATACGGGGTTGTATTAGAGAAAGTATATTCTCTCTGCTCGTTACTACCCCAAGCAGAAACATTAGTCTGGTTATCTAGTGTCGTCCAGCTGGTACCATTATTGCTACCTTGAAATGCCCAAGTCTTAGGACTTCTGGTAGTGTAGGTTAGTGTACCAGTTAGTATATACTTAGTAATCGTTTTCTCATTACCAGATCCAAGATCTAAAGTTAGTCTACCAGTAGCAATTCCGTTAGCGATCCATCCGTAATCATTGATAACTTTATCGAAAGCGGTATATGCATAATAAGTCGTATACGTGCTACTTGCAGAAGCGACATAAGGAGAGGGGGTCGAATTTGATGTTAATGTTGGGATATTGTCACTTAGAGAGTTGGGTGGAGCGTACACTTGGAACATAGCGCTTGGCTGTGTCGTACCAATACCAATATTGCCACCCTTAGCAATTCGAAAGATAGAAGTTCCCGACGAAGAAGCAATGTTAAGCATATCGTAATCCCCAGAAGTACCCCATATATCAAGTTGAGTAGCCGGTGCTGTCGTCCCTATGCCAACATTGCCACCAGCCTGGAAAGTAACTCTATCTCCGCTAGAGGTTCCCTGTTCATAGAAACGCATATCAGTATTGCTACCATTTGTCGCCGGATATAATATCCATCCCTTAGACGATAAGGAAGAATTATATAAAGATATACCATTTGTACCACTAGCAGTACTAATTTCTAGCCTACTTCCAGGCCCCGTCGTCCCAATTCCGACATTACCTGATTTAGTAACTCTTAATACTGAGGTACCAGAAGAAGAAGCTAGATTGAAGATATCATTGTTACCTGATGTACCCCAGATGTCTAATTTACTGCTTGGCATTGCACTACCTATCCCCACATTACCAGCGAAGTAGTTATTGGTAGATCCTGTTTGGGTGAAGTTGGATGATCTGAGACCCTTGGTAATATCTAATGATCCGGCAAAGGAGTTAGATGCTGTAGAGCTAGAGGTTAAGGTACCAGTTAATGTGGTATTACCTAATACAGATAAGGTAGATCCTAAGGTAGTAGCTCCTGATATAGATGCAGTACCGACAACTTCAAATTTAACTTCAGGGGTAGCATCACCGATACCGAGATTACCGGTAATGGCAATGTATGCATTGTTTAGGGTACCAGTACCAGTGGTAGCACCAATGTCCCAAGTAGTAGCTGCAGCACCGATGTTTAATGTAGTGACGGTAGCGTCTAATAGGTTGAAGGTAGCCTGGCTCGAGGTAACGTCTCCTCCATTTACGGCTAGGTCGGCAGTTAGTGTTAGATTTGGTGTTACGGTCACAGAAGAACCTGTAATAGTGGAGGCATATGAAGCGTTACCTAGGATAGTAGCGGCTCCATTACCTGCAAATATTGGGGAAAGGATGGATGTACCGAAGTAGCCTGTTCTGAATCTATAGGATGGATCACCTATATCTCTGGTGTTATCTGTAGCTGGGTCGAAGTTCTGAGATACGGAAGCTAAGATACCAGAGATAGCAGTAGACCAGGATAAGGTACCAGATCCATTAGTCTGGAGATAAGCAGATGCTGTCTGAGATGATGGGAAGGTATAGGTTTGGTTATTAAGAGTTAATGTACCTGATACAGAAGCAGTACCAGCTACTTCGAATAAGGCTTCAGGAGAAGATTCATTGATACCGACTCTACCATTCTCATTGATTCTGAAGAGTTCTGAGACAGAAGCTATTCTAAAGAGAGGGTTAGTAGAACCTGTTAGGTCTCCTACTATATCTAGCTTAGCTGTTGGTGAGGTGGTACCGATGCCGATGGAGCCGGAGTTGAGAATTCTCATGTTTTCGGTAGCTCCATTAGTACCTGATTGAAAAATAATATCCGCACCAGTAGTGCCTGCTCCGAACGTAGAGCGAAGAATCAGCGAAGATGTCGTTGAAGAACCACCAACGTACAAGGGAGATACGACGCTAGTGCCAGTATAAAGATTTTTCCAACGATAAGTTGGCTCGCCTAGGTCAGATAAGTTATCGCCAGTTGGATCGAAATTACCCGCGAGAGATGCGCCGGCTGCAAAAATAATTGGATAGGCGTCGAAGTAAGCCTGACCGTCAACTTCAAGTCTGCCAGAGATTAATACATCATTGGATGCACTGATTGAGTGTGTGGTTGTAGTTGTGCCAAATCTTGAGTATGCCACAGATGCCGTACCAGCTACTTGCAAGGCATTGGTGACGATAAGCTCGTCACCAAGCTTAGCGGCTCCGCCGCTAAGCTGGAATTTAGCCGTTGGCGCCGTTGTCCCTATGCCAACGTTGCCGTCCTTGTTTATACGCACCGCTTCAAAAAGGTTGTTTGTGGTATTTCTAACATTAAATCCAAGCTCTCCCTCCGCAACTCCTGTGCCTCCTTGCGTCCTAGCGATACCAGTTAATCCTGCATATCCAAAATCGGTTGCGTTGTTAAACTGGAAAAGAGAATAGTTCCCATTTGTTGCGTCGGCATTTTGGAATGCCAAGAATGAGCCTGCTCGATTTCTTCCATAACTAGTATTTGTTTCATTTGAATATCCACTTATGGTGACGCCAGTCGCTCCATTTGTTGCATTTGTATTTTGAAAATTAGCAACAGTGGTGTAATATGTCGCACCTCCAGCCACACTAACTCGTGCATCTAATTTATATGCTGGCCCCGTCGTCCCAATTCCGACATTACCTGATTTAGTAACTCTTAATACTGAGGTACCAGAAGAAGAAGCTAGATTGAAGATATCATTGTTACCTGATGTACCCCAGATGTCTAATTTACTGCTTGGCATTGCACTACCTATCCCCACATTACCAGCGAAGTAGTTATTGGTAGATCCTGTTTGGGTGAAGTTGGATGATCTGAGACCCTTGGTAATATCTAATGATCCGGCAAAGGAGTTAGATGCTGTAGAGCTAGAGGTTAAGGTACCAGTTAATGTGGTATTACCTAATACAGATAAGGTAGATCCTAAGGTAGTAGCTCCTGATATAGATGCAGTACCACCTACTTCTAGGGTAGTGTTTAGTGTTCCTCCGTTATTGATGCCTAATGAGGTACCGAAGTAGCCAGTTCTGAATCTGTAGGATGGATCGCCTATATCTCTGGTGTTATCTGTAGCTGGGTCGAAGTTCTGAGATACGGAAGCTAAGATACCAGAGATAGCAGTAGACCAGGATAAGGTACCAGATCCATTAGTCTGGAGATAAGCAGATGCTGTCTGAGATGATGGGAAGGTATAGGTTTGGTTATTAAGAGTTAATGTACCTGATACAGAAGCAGTACCAGCTACTTCGAATTTAGTCTCTGGGGTCGAGTCTCCGATACCGACGTTGCTACTATTTAGAATCAATAGATTACCGTAGAGACTGTTGCTCTGATCCTTCAATACGACGTTGAATGGGCGCTCACCGCTCACTCCAGCCATCGTCTTGTATGGAGATGTTGCGAAGTAATCGAATTCATTTAAATATGTAGCTGTTGCATCTGGTGACGTAACCGTAAATTCGTACTGTTGCACCTCATGGTAGGGTTGAGCGAATTTTGTTGAATAGTAAGAACCTCCTATGACGCTAGTCGCCGTGAGGCTACCCCATGCTGGGCCGCCATGGGGCACGTAAGTGAAGTAAACTCGCGTTGTTACGGATTGTGGGACATATGTGTGATAGGTTGAGGCATAGATCGAACCGTATTGTAAACTTGACACATAGGCCGTTCCAACGTTCACCGTCAATATCATATATTGAGCGGCAGGCACAGAGTAATAGGTATTATAATCTCCGTCGAACATCGTGGCTATATTAGCCGCGCTGACAGCTCCTACTAGTGAGTTGTCAGATTTTAGATAAGTGTTAGCCGTAATAGTCCATCGCTTGTCGGCATACCAAAATACATCATCAGTCATCGGCGTGAAAAGCGCTCGTCCACCAAAACGATTCTCGACCCAGTTCTCATCATTTGTTTTGAAAATCTGTGCAGCAGTGTAGCCGCCAACATATGTCGAATTTAGGTTGGCTACCAACGTAGTAGATGTAACGGTCAAAGGAGCAGTGCCAATTGCTACTGTCGATATTAGTCTTGGAGCGGATAGAGATGTAGTTGCGATTAGTGCTCCCGTGATATTTGTATCACCATTTACGTTTAATTTATATGCTCCAGGGTCTGTCGTCCCTATTCCGACGTTGCCGGTGGTGCCAGGCATTAAAGCTAGATTAACTCCAGCGGCGGTAATAATTTGATTCGGACCAGTACCGGAAAAAGTAATGCCAGCTCCGTTGCCAGTTAGATTTAAAGCAGCGGTATTAGCATATAGGGAGTTAAGACCACCATCAGCAGTTAAGGCCCCATTGACTTGGATAACTCCAGCGTTAGATATAGTTACTCCAGTTGAACCATAGCCTGCGCCAACAGTTAGATTATCCATTGTAGCCGTGCCAGTAGTAGTTAACGTACCTGTTCCGACATTACCTAAACCAGTGATATTCTTTGAAGCTCCGGTTATATCTCCACCTAGGGTAAAAGCATTGATGGTGAGAGTACCAGTGGAGGTAGAGAGAGTGTTAGTTTTGAGATACGAGGATTCAAATCCGGAAGATGCAGAAGCATTGGAGAAAGAAGATAGACCCGTAACAGAAAGAGTTCCGGAATCAACGATGCTGGTACCGAAGTAGCCTGTTCTGAATCTGTAGGATGGATCGCCTATATCTCTGGTGTTATCTGTGGATGGGTCGAAGTTCTGAGAGATAGAAGCAAGGATACCGGTTAATGTTGTCGTCCAGGATAAGGTACCAGATCCATTAGTCTGGAGATAAGCAGATGCTGTCTGAGATGATGGGAAGGTATAGGTTTGGTTATTAAGAGTTAATGTACCTGATACAGAAGCAGTACCAGCTACTTCGAATAAGGCTTCAGGAGAAGATTCATTGATACCGACTCTACCATTCTCATTGATTCTGAAGAGTTCTGAGACAGAAGCTATTCTAAAGAGAGGGTTAGTAGAACCTGTTAGGTCTCCTACTATATCTAGCTTAGCTGTTGGTGAGGTGGTACCGATGCCGAGGTTACCATCTCCTTGTATTCTTACCTTTTCCGTTAACGCAGAACCAGTCCAGGTCTTAAACAACATATTATATGATGATTGTGCTATCTCCGTATTTCCATTTACCCATCTTAGAACTCCGCTTGAGTTAAGATTTATATTACCGACCACATCAAGAGGATTGACTGGATTTACCGTCCCTATCCCCACATTACCAGCGAAGTAGTTATTGGTAGATCCTGTTTGGGTGAAGTTGGATGATCTGAGACCCTTGGTAATATCTAATGATCCGGCAAAGGAGTTAGATGCTGTAGAGCTAGAGGTTAAGGTACCAGTTAATGTGGTATTACCTAATACAGATAAGGTAGATCCTAAGGTAGTAGCTCCTGATATAGATGCAGTACCACCTACTTCTAGGGTAGTGTTTAGTGTTCCTCCGTTATTGATGCCTAATGAGGTACCGAAGTAGCCAGTTCTGAATCTGTAGGATGGATCGCCTATATCTCTGGTGTTATCTGTGGATGGGTCGAAGTTCTGAGAGATAGAAGCAAGGATACCGGTTAATGTTGTCGTCCAGGATAAGGTACCAGATCCATTAGTCTGGAGATAAGCAGATGCTGTCTGAGATGATGGGAAGGTATAGGTTTGGTTATTAAGAGTTAATGTACCTGATACAGAAGCAGTACCAGCTACTTCGAATAAGGCTTCAGGAGAAGATTCATTGATACCGACTCTACCATTCTCATTGATTCTGAAGAGTTCTGAGACAGAAGCTATTCTAAAGAGAGGGTTAGTAGAACCTGTTAGGTCTCCTACTATATCTAGCTTAGCTGTTGGTGAGGTGGTACCGATGCCGATGGAGCCGGTGAAAGCTGAACTGGCACTGCTTAATGACTGGAACCTACCAGCAACAATCACATCACCACGATTCCTGGATCCATAGACATAGGAAGTACCAACCGAACCAACCTCAGCTTGCCAGCCATCGAAATAATTAGCTTGCGTGGAATCAAGACCAGACAATCCGGTTAAAGTTAAAGCCCCAGCAGCAGCAACTGTTCTAGTGCCGACTAACTTGTACCAACCATTTCCGACAGATGTCGATATTGCCGTTACGCTACTGTTATCTCCGCCGATATAAATGTACATAGTAAGATTTCCTATCGCTCCACCGTCAGCTTTTCTCGCGTAGATGGTTACTGTAAAAGTTGTAGAGGTGGCTGAACCATACCCAGGTGAACTGCCATAATAGATATTTGCCGACCCACTTCCATATATCCATTTAATGCTCTTGGATCCAAAGTATGCGTAATCACTCGATAGAACTATCGTACGGCCCGCAGAATCTGAATTAACTCCAGAAACATTATTCTCAAAATCATTCAAAACTTGATTAACTGTAGTACCTTCGGCCATAACGCTATCGCCATTAACCGATAGCGTTGTCTGCCTTAATCTTGCCGTGCCATTTACGTCAAAAGTGTTGGTCGGTGTACTTGTCCCAATACCAACATTACCTGATTTAGTAACTCTTAATACTGAGGTACCAGAAGAAGAAGCTAGATTAAAGATAGAATTATTACCTGATGTACCCCATATATCTAGTTTAGAGGCAGGAGAGGTGGTACCGATGCCGACGTTGCCGTCGTTCGTTAATATCATTGTATTTATCGTTGGAGCTGAACCAGTAGATGTACCATATCCAAATACTAGACCAGTGGCACTATAATAAGTTAGGTAGGGATCATTGCTATTAAAACCAAGGGCCGAGAAATATCCACCGCTAGTTTTTTCGAGGGTAATGCCCTTGCCAGCACTCACAATCTGCAATTTACCATTATCCGCGCTTGTCGTTCCAATACCAACATTAGAAGCTGCCAGAGTAGCTAAATAAGTAGCTCCTGATATAGATGCAGTACCACCTACTTCTAGGGTAGTGTTTAATGTTCCTCCGTTATTGATGCCTAATGAAGTACCGAAGTAGCCTGTTCTCCATCTGTAGGAAGGTTGGCCCAGATCATAAGTATTATCTGTAGCTGGGTCGAAGTTGCCTGAGATAGATGAGCCTGCCCCAAAGACGGTAGATCCATCAAAATATGTTAATCCATCTACTTCAAGCTTACCTGAGATTAAGAGGTCATTGGATGCAGACAGAGAATGAGAAGTTGTGGCTGTACCTAGTCTTGAGTATGCCACCGAAGCTGTACCACCTACTTGCAAGGCATTGGTGACGATAAGCTCGTCACCAAGCTTAGCGGCTCCGCCGCTAAGCTGGAATTTAGCAGTTGGTGCTGTCGTCCCGATGCCGACGTTGCCACCGTTTAAGATTGTTATTCTGACCGTATCGTTTGTTCCAAATTGTAAATTATTTTCCGCAGCAGTTGCAGAATATTTACTAATCACTCCTGCATAAGCTAACGAGCCAGATAATATTGTTCCACCAACGCTACTTTCTTCGCCTATATATAATGTTCCGCCTGTATTTACCAATCGTCCAATAACTTCATTAGTTCCAGTCGTTGAACCAAGTTTTAACTGTGCTTTTGCAGCTTGCACATCCAGCGTATACCCCGGTCCCGTCGTCCCAATACCGACGTTGCCAGACGCACCTATTCTAACCTTTTCCGCCTGAACTCCATCCAAAGTAGTGAAGAAACGAAGTCCAGCATCTTGAGTAGAAGCAGTCGTGTTCCAAGAATTTTCACCATCAGCCGTAATTTTAGCCATTGAAAGACGCGTTCCACCAGAGCTAGTCTTAGAAATAAAATCAATACCAGCCCCATATCCTCCATAAAGGCTCTCCAGCGTAAGTTGGGTGGCACTAATTGCAGCTTCTGTGTCTTGAATATGAAGCAAGTCTATTGGCCCAGTCGTCCCGATGCCGACGTTGCCGCTCGCATCTATTCGCACTTTTTCGGTTCCAGCGACTCCTCCAGCACTAGTCCAAAACGCAAGCGTCTGATCATTTGAACTGTTTTCTGCAAACTCAACTCCAGCCCAATGATTACCAGTACCAACAAGACCACCAACAGTGCCAATCCCCATATATCTATTTACCGTAGCTCCACTCGAAAAATGATTGAGAGTGATATTCCCAACGACATCAAGCTTTTCTCCTGGCGCCGTCGTCCCGATGCCGACGTTGCCGCCATCCTTAACAAATACCCCAAGATTAGAACCATCGTCATAGAGACCCAAGCCGTTGATATCTAGGGCATTTATTCTTGAAACTCCGATTGTACTGTTAAGAGCAAAAGTTAAAGACTGCGGAGAAGATGCCGAACTTGCACCCATAACAATATTGCTATCGGTTGTGAAATTTAATGGCTCCTCTCCGGCAGGAGTTAATTTGAAAGCTCCATTAATATATAAGTCCTTCCAATGACTGCCAATGCTAATTTTAACAACATTGCTTCCAAGGTCAGTAACATGTAAACCGGTAGCTTGATCAATCTGCAAAGTAGTAACTCCGGTCACGCTTGGGCTACCATCCGACTCGGCGACAATAATACCATTATTGATACTTCCCCATGATGATATGCACGATCCCCCAACACAGAATCCTCCCGAAGCCGATACCACTCCTCCAATTTCAAGCTTAGTTTCGGGATTAGTTATGCCGATACCAACATTACCATTCTCATTGATTCTGAAGAGTTCTGAGACAGAAGCTATTCTAAAGAGAGGGTTAGTAGAACCTGTTAGGTCTCCTACTATATCTAGCTTAGCAATCGGTGTTGTCGTCCCGATGCCGACGTTGCCAGCTGATGTAATTCTCATTTGTTCAGTTCCGGTTCCAATTGTGCTTGTGCCAGTAAAAAATCTAATCGCGTTTTGACCAGCCCCAGACGCGTCTAAATCTAACCAGTAGTTGTTTGCTCTTAATCCTGTTGAAAGAGTCGTATTGTTTACAAAAAATAATCCTCTTATATTGTTTGAAGCATCTGTCGTAGAAATACCACCATTGTCAGTGGGATATACTGACAACTTACTTGCTGGTGTTGTCGTCCCAATTCCAACATTACCTCCATTACCAGTAGTGAATAAGACATTAGAGATAGAAGCAGTACCAGAGAGTTCAAGAGTTGTGGTAGGAGTTGAATTAATACCTATGCCTAATGAAGTACCGAAGTAGCCAGTTCTGAATCTGTAAGAAGGATCTCCTATATCTCTGGTGTTATCTGTGGATGGGTCGAAGTTACCTGAGATAGATGCTCCATTGGTTATATTTAGGAAAGAAACATTTGAAGTTGACAGCGTATTGGTCTTGATTGTTAATGCCTCAAAAGTACCTGATACAGAAGCATTGCCCAAGATATCCAATTTAGTTGTAGGCGTCGTGGTTCCAATTCCAACATTACCTCCATTACCAGTAGTGAATAAGACATTAGAGATAGAAGCAGTACCAGAGAGTTCTAATGTAGTGGTAGGAGTTGAATTAATACCTATGCCTAATGAGGTACCGAAGTAGCCTGTACGCCAGCGATAGGAGGATTGGCCTAGATCAGATAAGATATCACCAGTCGGATCGAGATTACCCGAGACAGATGCACCTACGGCAAAGATAACCGGATAGGCATCGAAATAAGCTGGGCCATCTATCTCCAATTTACCCGATACTAATAAATCATTAGTCGCACTGAGCGAATGAGTAGTTGTAGTTGTGCCAATCCTACTGTATGAGACGGTTGAGGTACCGGCTACTTGCAAAGCATTGGTGACGATAAGCTCGTCACCAAGCTTAGCGGCTCCGCCGCTAAGCTCAAATCTAACAGAAGGGGTAGTGGTCCCGATTCCGACGTTACCCGAACTATCTATTACCATCTTTGTCGTTAAGACATCGCTTGCTGCACTTGTTGGAACTTGAAAAGCTAAACCTCCAAGATAATTTCCTGTTGTAGCGTTAGCTTTTATGCCCTTAATCCCACCCATTCTGCCATAACCGCCTGCATCAGTGGCTTTTCCAAAGAAAGTAATACCGCCTCCGACTCCCGCTGCCTGAGCAGTGATATCTCTTGAAATAATTTGATAAGTAGTTCCTGATGGAGTCCCAGCAACATCCAAAATGTTACCTGGCCCCGTCGTCCCTATACCAACATTACCTCCTTTAAGGATAGAGAGATAGGATTGGGAGGCAGAACCTAGGATATCTAGTCTATCTGATGCTCCTACAGATCTGAAGGTAAAGTTAGAATCTTCACTGGTAGTAGATTTTAATGTTAGATCTACATTACCTGAAGATGAAGCTAGGATGTTGCCTGTTATATCTAGTTTAGAGTCAGGGGAGATGTTGCCGATGCCGACGTTGCCGCCACCATTAACGGTTAATCTAGGTGTCGTTATATTACCGCCAGCAAAAATATCAAAATCCATATTAGTGGCCGCTGTTCCGCCTCGATAAATAGATTGAATGCCGCCCAAACTATTACCTAACACTTTAAGTGTCAATAAGACCTTTCTAGTATCTATGGCTGACGACGTGGTGTTAAGATTTAACAAATTTTCCCCCGTGCCACTTACATCAAGTAATACTCCTGGCGTCGTTGTGCCGATCCCAACATTAGAACCAAAGTAAGCTATACCTGATATAGATGCAGTACCACCTACTTCTAGGGTAGTGTTTAATGTTCCTCCGTTATTGATGCCTAATGAGGTACCGAAGTAGCCAGTTCTGAATCTGTAGGATGGATCACCTATATCTCTGGTGTTATCTGTAGCTGGGTCGAAGTTCTGAGATACGGAAGCTAAGATACCAGAGATAGCAGTAGACCAGGATAAGGTACCAGATCCATTAGTCTGGAGATAAGCAGATGCTGTCTGAGATGATGGGAAGGTATAGGTTTGGTTATTAAGAGTTAATGTACCTGATACAGAAGCAGTACCAGCTACTTCGAATAAGGCTTCAGGAGAAGATTCATTGATACCGACTCTACCATTCTCATTGATTCTGAAGAGTTCTGAGACAGAAGCTATTCTAAAGAGAGGGTTAGTAGAACCTGTTAGGTCTCCTACTATATCTAGCTTAGCTGTTGGTGAGGTGGTACCGATGCCGATGGAGCCGTTCATCAAGCGAAAGCCAGTAATAAATGTATTTGCGCCCGTTGGATATTGTAAGTCAAGATATGCTCCTGAATATGCAGTTGAAGTGTGCCCTGAAGCGATACGCCCAGAAGAATAGTTTGATACCACACCGGTACTACCTGCGGAAAACTGAAGAGCTGAGACTCCTGATAACGCTATGTTCGTCAGTTCAAGCAAATCACGCGGGGCAGTGTAACCTATGCCAACGTTGCCGTTTAATATTGCCGAGTATCCACTTCCATTTCCTGCTGGATCTACGTAATATGCCGTATTAGCATAATCCGCAAAGGAATATGCCTGCATTATATCTGGTGTTTTTACAGAACCTCCAGCTGCATCGATGGTAATGTCGCCAGTAGTAGAAGAAATAGTTGGGGTATTCGTAAAAAGTAAGTTACCATTTATTTCTAACTTTTGACCTGGCACCGTCGTCCCGATGCCGACGTTGCCGCCAGATTTAATATACATTGAATAACTAGCATCCGGATTAGCTGTTGTCTGGTCTGCTTTAAATCCTATCCCTGAATAAGCCTCTATTGCTAAATCGTTAGATTGTCTGGTCAAACTAAATATATGAGTACCTGATGATGTCAGCCCATAAATACCATAATCATCTCCTGCTATGTTGCTATGATAAATATTTCCAAACACATCCAACTTTGCCCCTGGTGCCGTCGTTCCGATGCCGACGTTGCCCGTATTTAATAATGTCATTACCCTATTGAGGTCAGTAGAAGAGCCATATGAAAAACCGAAGTCACTATCTTTAGTAACAACTTGCCAGATTGATTGACTAGTATAAGACCTCATTGCTATATTAGCTACTGCTACACCAGCCGATGAACCACCTGTTATGCCGAAATTACTCAATCCAGAAGAAAGTGCAGGCATACCATTTATGTCTAACTTATAGTTCGGCGCTGTCGTCCCGATGCCGACGTTGCCCGACACAGAAGCAACGGTTAGGAAATTTGTTGTTAAGTCTACACTAGAACCAATGCCAAAGTTTGCATTTGGAGATAGACCGGCATACATAGATCCTTTATTATTTGTATATTGAATATTACTATTACCGCCACCATTTCTTTCTACCTTAATGCCATTGGCGCTTGCTCCATATACGTGCAATGATGCCCCCGGTACCCCCGTCCCAATCCCCACATTCCCAGCAAAGTAGTTGATTCCTGATCCTGTTTGAGTGAAGTTGGATGCTCTTAATCCTTTAGATATATCTAATGAACCTAGGAAAGAGTTAGAACCTGTTGAGT
>Ga0209728_1000550_pt1 | contig 28874 bp, 60 predicted proteins | sample RifGroD1_FD_183997 | JGI IMG/M metagenome (GOLD analysis project Ga0209728, IMG submission 183997) | Groundwater microbial communities from Rifle, Colorado, USA - Groundwater D1 (SPAdes) (version 2) | ecosystem: Environmental > Aquatic > Deep subsurface > Groundwater | place: Rifle, Colorado... | reverse complement strand
TGTTAAAGAACAAGATATGCATGAATTTATTAATCAAGGATTATTGCAAGTAGGAATTGATTTAAAAAGTAAAGGATTAACAATATGTTATTGTGATGGTGATTTTATGAGTATACAAGAAATGTTTGTGATAGGATAATACAAATCTTTGATTTTGTTAAAAATAGGAGGTAAATTTTAATGGAAAAATGTATGTTTATATTAGATTCTCTTGATAGTAAAATTATAGCTGATTCTATAAATGATGAAAATTGGAAAACTGGCGATAGAATTGTTTATGATGACTATGTATTATTAATACTTGATTATGAAATTATTGATAATATTAAAAAATATAGAGTTAAGATTAAATAAATTGGAGGATTCATTTTAAAGTGAAGAAACTAATTAAATATTCTAACGCACAGAAATTAAGTAATTTCAGAGTACCTATATACTGTCCAAATTGTAATAAGATGTGGCATCCTGAATTGTATTGTAGAATAATGAATGAGGGTATGTTTGGTGCAGTAAGAATGGTTGAACTACATAACAAAGAATGTGAATGGTGCGGTTACAAATATCAATATTATGCTTAATAAAATTAGATTTTACAGAGGAGCATTATGATAAATAGAACAGTGATTAATAGAGCAGGTATAAATGGAATTATAATAAGAGATTGTGAAATTAATCATCTTATAGATCATAATTATGTAATTGCTGAAAGTGGTTTTGTATGTGTAACTGATAAATTATGGAGTGCATTAATGCATAATGAGGATAATCAAAAATTAATAAAACAATTAAATCAGACTAAATAAATTTTTCAATTGATAATGAAAGAAGGTATATAATTGATTATTCCAAGAATAGGTGATGTGTGGGAATATAAACTTCCAAATAAACGTAAGAAAATTAAAACTATACATCGTGTTTCATGGATATGGTGTGAAAGAAAAAATGGATCATTAGTTAGAAAACCTTTTGTGGAGTGGAAGAGATTACCAAAGGGTAGATATACGAGTTTAAGAGTGAAAAGTTTATTAAAATATGGTAAGTTAATAGAACGTGTATAAATTTTATTTGATCAAATAAAGTAAATAGGAGGTAATAAATTATGTTTACAGACTTCTACACAGCATATCAATTTCTTTATAATCATCCAATATTTCAGGAAGAAGTAAATTATAATAATGATACTTGGAATGAAAGTCATTTTAAGGAATGTTTAGATATTGATATTGTTAAAATTAATCCAGAAACAAATAGTATAGATGACGATGAAACTAAAAATACAAAGGTGCAAATATGGTTAGAATGTGGTAAGTATAATAAAAAATTTAGAATCCATGATATTGAATTAGATTGTGGAGCAGATACATTTGAATTAGCAATAATTGAACTTGCTAATTTAGTGATTGAATGGTATGGTGAAGGTAAGGAAAGAATTAAAAAATCTGATTGGGAGGATTAAACTATGACTAAAAATTGTCCAGAGGAAGGTAATATTCGTTGCATAGATTGTATTTGTATTTTTTGTGATAATGATTGTACTGAATGTAATGTTGAAGATTGTGAACCAAGGGAGCAAGATATAAGTAAAGGAGGTGTAAATTATGTGTCAACATACTAAATCTAATCAATATATAAAGGAATCAAGAATAGCAGGATATTGTTTAAAATATAATATATCAAAAACATTACCACAAATAAAGAAGGATAAATGTATTAGTAAAAATAATATATTTTGTGAGCATTTTAATCCTAATAATAAAAATACTTTTTTGAATAATAAGACATGTAAATTATTAACAAGAGATTATCCTGAATTATATAATAATTTACAACCTTTAAAACTTGTTAGATTTAAAATGCCTGATATTGATAATTATGATATCTATGCTTACTTTGATGCAAGTTTAAATATAGAAACAAAAAGTTCTGGTTTATCATTTGTTATTACAGACAAAAATGATAACTACATACATGAAAATTTAGTACAAGATTATTGTTCTTCGTCAAATGAAGCAGAATTTAAATCATTAGAAATATTAATAAGTTATATTGATAACAATAAAGATAGTCTATTATCTTATGGTAAGATTTTAATATTAGGTGATAGTAAAGAGGTAATCAGTATATTAGAAGGAAATAGAAAACCAAAGGATATAGATAGAAATAAACAAATAGAATTGAAAAATAGGTATTTAAATTTGAAAGAAAATTATGGTATATTAATTAGATGGATAAAAGGTAAAGATAATAAATTAGCTGATAAACTATCTAAGAGTATGGTGATATAATATTAACACCAAATAAACTTTTCATTAACTTTTATTAAGGAGGATATTATGAATTCATATTATTATAAAGATGAATTAGGAAATATTTATACAAGTGAATTTAATTATCATGATATATATGTTGATATTAATGGTAATCCTGTAAATAGAGCAAGAGAAACATATCCATACTCTTATGACCCTTATGTAATATGGAAAGGTGATTATAATGAAAGTACAGATGGTGCTACTTATTCAGATAGATTATGGCAACAGAATCCTGAGAAGTTTAAGAAGTATTGTAAACAAATATGGGAAGATGAAGGACAAATTTTTAGTTATAGAGATTCAGAAGGTATCGAAAAGTTTTTAAGTTTATATTTTGAGAGAGAAGTAAAATTAACTGCAATTATGGAAGGTTGTAATGTAAGTAGTGGATATCCTTATTGGGTGTTCTTTTATAGGGATAGGGATTAATAGAATAAAGGAGAATAAAATCATGAATTACTACAGTCTAATAATCAAAGAATTAAAATCACAAAGAAATTATCTAAACGAATATCTTAAAGAATGTGAAAAAGATGAGGAAGATAATATTATAACAAATATTATAGCAATTGAATATTGTATCAATTATTTTAATACTAGATTTAGCAATAATCTGAAACATTACAATAACGATGAAGCAAAAGCATATGATTTATTTTCTGCTAAGAAAGCATTGGAATATCTTAATGTTTATACTGAAGAATTTTTCTTTTTAGATAAAGAGGAGACACAGAATAGTTACATATTTAGAAAAGAATTGAGAAATATAATTAATATTTTGCATTGTGAAATTAATAAATATAGTATATTAAAGGAGGATAAATAAATATGCATACTGAAAAAGAATTACTTAAACTAGCAGGTAAACTTGCTATTGCATGTGAACAAATATTACTGAGTAGTCCAAAAACATTAAGTGAAAATATAAAGAGAATGGAAATAAAATTAAATGAATACAATTATGCAATAGAAGAAAATTTATTTGAAGAAGAAGCAAATGAGGTATTTAAGCAATCTTAGTAAATTAAGTAGAAAGGAATACATCTATGAAAAAGAAAATAATTATATCAACATTTATTTTATTGTTTGTGTTTACATTTTCAACAGAGTTATCTTATAGTCAAGGAATTAATAATCAATTAATTGAAAATAAACCTATACAAAAACAACAAATTGAAATTCAACCTGCAATTTCTAATTGCCAGAAAGTAGCAGAAATTGCAGGTTGGGATTTAGAAATATCAAAATATTTTGTTTCTGAGGCTAAGAATAGAGGTGTATCAATATTTGATGAGGCTTTGCCAATTATTAAAGTAGAAACAGGTGGTACATACGATTTTAATTTGGTTCATTATAATACTAATGGCACTAAAGATGTGGGAATATTTCAAATTAATGATGTTACACATAAATTTATTGTAAAGCAATTAAAAGTAGAAGGTAGAGAGTTTGAATCTTGGAGTAGGATGAATCCTGAATTTAATTTATCAGCAGGATTATATTGGTTGAATTATTTGAAGGGTAATGGATTAGAAGGGCATGAACTATTTACCAGTTACAATAGAGGCATTGCAGGGGCTAAGAATTATGCTAGTAGGAACGGAACTTATATTAGTAGATATTCTAGGGATGTCATTAAGGCAAGAAGTGAAATTAATAAGATTGTAAATAATAAAATAAATAATCAATAGAATATAAAAATAATTGTTGACAATGTAGTTAGGATGGTATATTATATGATTAGTCAATTGGGAGGTGATACATAAATGAATATATTTGTACTTGATTATGATATTGAGAAATGTGCGAGTTATCATAATAATTCTCATTTGGTAAAATGTATATCTGAATATTCCCAAATTTTATCAACTAATATCTATTTAACTACTGGTCATACTGTTCAAGCAAAAGACCAAGAATTATTCTATAAATTATATCCTAAATGTAAACATACTATCTTACCAACACATGAAAACCATCCTTGTAATGTATGGGCAAGAAAATCTAAACAAAACTTTCAATGGTTAATGAGTTTACTTGATAGGTTACATGAGGAATGGATTTATAGATATAATCATCCTAAAGATAAGATTCATGCAAGTTATTATAAATTTCTTGATGGTTATATAGAACCTGATTTACCTGATATCGGAATGACGAATTTCGCTTTAGCAATGCCAGATAGATATAAATGTGAATGTGCTGTCAAAGCATATAGAGATTATTATATTGGAGATAAACAAAAGTTATTGAAATATAAAAGAAGAAAGATTCCTGAATGGTTGTTGGTTAAAGATGTGTAAATATAATATTAAATTATTATTAAAAGGGAGATGTATAAAAATGATAATAAATTCAAATAGCAATCATAATAAATTTAATGGATTATACATGGATAATAAGAATTACATCCCTCAAGAAAATAATAATTGTTATACCTATGCTATTAATCAACCATATAATCCATATACAAAAGAAAAATATAGTGATTATGGATATTGTCAACCTGGATATTTAGGAGGTAAAGAAAAGGAAGGTAGAGAAAAATATAATTATAATAATCATGAAATACTAATTGATTTAGCTAAAAAAGACTTAGAAGATTTAGGGTTTGAAATGACAGAATCGATATTTGAAGAATACATAGAAAATGAAAATTGTTGGAAAATTGCTTTTGCCTATGATGATACAGATTACCATTGGTATAGACAAAACATTGATGGAACTTGGAGTCATAAACCAGGACAAGGCGAAGTAAAAAATTATGATGCAGATGATAATGTTATATACAATCCTAGAGAGTGTAATAGAGGCAGATATAAAATTTTTGTGGGATTTTATATGATTAGAAAAATAAATAATGATAATTTAATGTGTGCGTAAAAAATAAAAAAAGGAGTGTTTAAAAATGATTATTGAAGCAACAGATGAAGAAATATATAAGTTAAATAATATATCGTTATGTTCTTTTAATAAATATAATAATAATTTATGTATTAATTGTTTGAAAAGATATATGAATATAGAAAATATTGAATCACAAAATAGTATACAAGAAAATTCAAAAAATATGAAAATAGTAAATTCAAATAAATTAACAAAAAGAGAAAAGGAAATATTAAATTTAATGGGAATGAATTTAACCAATCAGCAAATAAGTGATAGATTATATATTAGTACGTCCACTGTAAAATCACATGTAAGTAGTGTATTAAGTAAATTAGGACAGAGTAATAGGTCACAAGCCATAATTTATTCGTTGAAAAATGGATTGATAAGATTATGAATAATAATATAATACTATCAAAGAGTGGTTTGGTAATGAGTTTAAGGAGGAGAAAAATAAAATGTTTAATTGCTACAATGAAAATACGCATACTTGTGATGGTAGATGTCAAGGTGCAACAGATTGTCCTATGGTATACAATATAAACACAAGTAAAAATGAAATGAAATTATATATTGAAAATGCAATTAATCAAAAAGAAGAATGGGATAAATTTATTAATAAATTACATCAAGATGAAGAATATTTAAAATCGATTGAAAAATTAAAATTAAAAATTAATTTATAAGGAGAATATTAATATGGAAGATATGTATAAACTACTTAATAAAACAGCAAAAGATATTTCTAATTGTGTTTCAGGAGATTATGAAACTAAAGAAACAATAAAAGAATCTGTGCTTCAATTAGTCGCAATGTCTTGTTTATATTATAGTAAAAATAATGATTTTAAAATAAAAATAGACGAATTAAATAAGTATTTTGAAATAAAACGTAAAATAAATAAATAAAGGAGAGTGTGTACATATGAAATTGACTATTGACAACAAAATATATTCGTATAATAAATTTATTAACTTACCTGTAGTATTCAATAAATATAAAGAATTATTTTACATTATATCAAAAGTTTGGCCTTGGGCATTGACATTTGTTATGTTTTATGGATTGGCAGTTTTAGGATTAAGATGTTTTTAAATTTAATTTAATTAAATTAAATAATACATAGTAGAAAGGAAATATAAATATGTTACCTAATAATATTATTATAGGCAAACCATTAGTAGATTTAAAATTGTCAGAATTTATATTAATTGGAGGTTATAAAATATGTATGATATATTGAGTATGAGAAAGAAAAATATTAATAATTTGTTGTTAAAGAAAGAAAGTAAGTTTGAATATACAGACAACTATTCAATTTATGCTGATGAAGAACTTTACAAAAACAAAGATTATAGAATTAATAATGGTACAATTGAATTTTTAACTAACGAATATATAAATAAAACAATATCAATAAATCCAAAAATAAAATTAAAAGGAGGAAATTAATAATGGGAATATCAATAGATAATGCTTATAAAACATGGAGAAAAGAACCACAAGTATTGTACAAACCAAAGATAGAAGATAAAATATCTATAAATAAAGATACAGATGAATATACCTACCATAATTTATTATCATCATCTAAATGTGAATGTTTAAAATATATGGATAAATATATTAATCCTTATTTCGATCAAGAATATTTTGAATTTTATTTAAAACAATCTAATAAGTTTATAGATATAATTAAAAGTATGTCAGAATCAGAATTAAAATTATGGTTTTTAAAACATAAAGGTAAAATGATATTTACGGATTATGATTATTTTTATGTTGCTTCTGAAATAGAGGAATATAGTATTAATAGATGGACTGGATATGATAATATACATTTTCATGAAGACGGTAAATTATTATATAATGCAATTGGTAATTTAGAGTATTTATATGGATTAAATTTATATGATGCAATAATTGATTATGATAGTTTGCGTGAATATGATGAAGAAGATAAATCTAGTAAATATGTAGATGATAAGTTGACTAAAGATATATCCTATTTATTAGATGATATTGATAATTATTTTAAGACTGTGGTAAAAAGGAATGATGATCAGTTTTTCGAGGATAGAAATGAGAGACTGAAGATTATTAGAGATATAATTAAACAAGGTGGTAGAATGGTTTATAGTGTTTAGATAAATTTAATTTAAAAGGAGAGATAAATAATATGGAATCAATTACCGTAATCTTACTATTATCATTATTTGGTGTTGTATCAGGATTATCAGGTGGTGCGATTCTTGGATATTGTTTAATGAAAGAAATGAGAAGATTTGAAAAGAAATATAAACATTTATTTGTTGAAGGAGTGAAATAGTATGATAGTATTCCATGTATGTAGTTACAAGAAATTAGATAAATACAAGAAAACTGGATATATTATGCCTCCAGTTAGAGCATGGGAGAGTATTGAGCAAGCCGTAAGAATGAGTAAAAGTACAGGAAGACAAGTTATATTGAGGTTAAGATTTCCTGACAATACAGATAAGTTAGATGGACATTATGGGGAAGCGAGAGTTTTGAATTATAGGTATGATGTGAGTAATATTTAAAGAGAAAAGGAGATAATTAATATGAATAAAAATGATTCATTAGGAGATCGCATAAAAGGAGAAAATATTGATATTATCTGATATGAATATTAAACATAAAGTTATTGAATATTTAGATTGTGAATGTGATATGTGTGGTAAAGAATTTAATAGAACTTTAAAGAGTATACGAGCATCAAGAAAAAGAAGAAGTAGTGATAAAGATTATTGTCAATCTTGCTCTTATAAAATAACTATAAAACCACAACAAACAAAAGAATATTGGACGGAAGAAAAAAGGAAAGAACATAGTAATATAATGAAAAACAGTTTAAAATATCAAGAATCTATTAAAGGAAGGAAATTATTTGGTGCAAAGAATGGCATGTATGGTAAAAAACATTCTGTAATAACATTAAAAAAGATGTCGAATAGTAGAAAATATAAAATTGGAGAAAATGCTACAGCATGGAAAGGTGGAAAATTATCGTTAGTAAAAAGAGTAAAAGGATATATACATAGAAAATATAATTGGTATAAAAGAATATACATACGTGATAATTTTAAATGTGTAGAATGTAATAGTAATAAAAAAATTGAAGCACATCATATAATTCCAATAGTGAAATTAGTAAAAATATTATTAGAAAAGGCAGATAAGGAAAATATAATATTTAAAAATGATGATGAAAAATTATTATGGTTAATTGAACAACCAGAAATAATTGATAAAAATTTAGAAAATGGTATAACGCTTTGTAGAGAATGTCACAAAGAGAAACATAATAATTGGGGTAGTCGTTTTAATCCATAATATAAAAGGAGATGTAAATATTGAATAAATTAGGTATTCGTATGAAAATTTACGAAAATGTTACACGCAATTATTTAACAAGAAGAGTGCCAGTTTTAATCAGAATCGACGGCAAATCATTTCACTCATTTACAAAAGGATTTCAAAGACCATTTGATGAATTATTAATTTCAACTATGCAACAAACAGCAAAATATCTTTGTGAGAATATTCAAGGATGTAAATTAGCATATACACAGTCAGACGAAATAACTTTATTGTTAACTGATTATGAAACTATTGGAACACAGGGATGGTTTGATTATAATATTCAAAAGATTGTTTCTGTATCAGCAAGTATGGCAACATTAGCATTTAATAAGTATTTTTTCAGTAATATTATGGATGCTTGGGAAGAAGAAATTATTTCTTTATTAGAAAGAGAGCATTATCAAAAACGATTTAATACTGCTCTATTCGATAGTAGGGTATTTAATATTCCTAAAGAAGAAGTATGTAACTGTTTTGTTTGGAGACAGCAAGATTGTACAAGAAATGCTATTGAAATGGTAGGTAGAAATTATTTTAGTCATAAGGAATTGCACAAAGTAAATTGTAATCAAATACAAGAAAAATTATTTCAAGAAAAAGGTATTAATTTTAATGATTTACCGACTTATCAAAAACGTGGAGCATGTGTTATAAAAAGTTATTATAATAAGGACGGTACTAAACGTAGTAGATGGATTGTTGATAAAGATATACCTATATTTACTCAAGATAGAGATTATATTGAGAAATATATATAAAATAAATATACAAAAGGATGAGTTGGTTATGAATTTAATTGATAATAAAAATATTATGGAACAAGTTTATAAAAAATATCCAAGAAAAGAAACATACTCAAATGAATATTATGATGGATTACATAATTGTTTTGATAATTCCATCGTTATTTATTGTAATTCAGATATAGATATTAGACGATGCAATTTATGTGGTGATGAATGGGAGTGTAGATGTAATTTTGATGATAATTTTAATTAAAAAGGAGAGTAAATATGAACAAATATGATCAAATAGTAGAAATACTAGAAAAATTAGGTAGGAAGCAAGCACTTCAAATATTAGGTGAAATATTAGATAAAGAATATGATCTTCGTACAGCGAGCAATATAGTTAAAGAAGATTGTGAATCTACTTTAAACAAAATAACATTTGAAGATTTATTTTTTGATGAAGGTAACGAAGAAAGTGGTTTTGTTAAATTAAAAGATATTCTCGAAGCAGTAGAAAAGATTGTAAACTGTGACGATTATTTAAGTAGAAATATTAATTTCACTTATTTTGTAAGACCAGAAACTGAAGAAGAAAGTGAAGAAAATGGTTATAGTAGTAGTGTTGAATGGTGGATAAAAGATGATAGAGTAAGTATTGATGAATTGTATATTGGGTTTGAGAGTTAGAGATAAATATTTTATAAAAAATTTTAAATTTATAGTTGACAGAATATAAAAATAAATGTATAATGTAAACAATAAGAACGGATTGAAACTTATGTGGATACATAAGAAAAAGCATAAGAATGCTGCAATAATAAAAATAAATAATATAAAAAAGGAGATTATAAACATGAATATGAAAAATGATATGAATTTTGGAGAATTTAAGGTTTTGTTTCAGAAGAATTTCAAAGAATTAACAAAAGATGCTAGTCATTTATTTGAAGTAGAATTAGATAAAGATGTATTATGGTCAAAAATTTATCTCGAAAGTTTTTCACCTGGAACCAACGAAATCTACAGACAACGCAGAGAATACGATTGCTCATGCTGTAGACAATTTATAAGAAACATCGGCAATGTAGTAGTTATTAAAGATAATCAAGTTAAGACCATTTGGGATTTTGAAACTGGTGATACAACTTTTCAACCTGTAATAAATGCTTTAGATAAATTTGTTAAATCTCATGTTGTTTCAGATGTGTATGTTAGTAAACTCAAGAAAATTGGCACAGATAAGAATTTTGAACAATTAGAAAATGGTAAAGTAACTGAATGGCAACATTTTTATTTAGAGTTACCTGATAAATTTGTTAATAGAGATAGTCGTTCAGAAGGTGAAATTAAAGGTCAATTCAGAGATACAAGAAATGTATTTAAAAGATCACTTGATGAAATTACGGAAGATAGTTTACTGACTGTGTTGGAATTAATTGCATCTAATACCTTGTACAAAGGAAAAGAGTGGGAAAGTGTTTTAAATGAATTTCTTAAATATAAGAAAGAATATGACAAGTTATTAACAACAGAAGAAAAAGAATTATATACTTGGGAACAATCAGTTAAAGTTGGCGGTGCAATCGGTAGAATACGAAATCATTCAATTGGAACATTGTTAGTTAATGTCAGTGAAGGTATGGATTTGGATACAGCAGTTAAGAAGTATGAAGCGATTGTGTGTCCTGAAAACTATAAACGCAGTAAACCTATATATACTAAACAAATGTTAGAAAAAGCAAAAGAAAAAATACAAGAATTAGGATATATGGATTCTTTACAAAGAAGATTTGCAACTATTGAAGATATCACTATAAATAATATATTATTCTCTAATAAAGATTCTGCTAAGAAAATGGGAGTAGACATATTCGAAGAAATGTTAAGTGGAATTCCTATCAATCCTAAAAAGTTTTCTAAGGTTGAAGAAATCTCTATTGATAATTTTATTTCTAATATACTTCCAACAGCAAGAGAAATTGAAGTATTTTTAGAGAATAAACATTCAGGTAATATGGTATCATTAATTGCTCCTGAAATTAAGGATAGTAAGACTATGTTCAAATGGGATAATAACTTTAGTTGGGCATATTCAGGTAATATTACAGATTCTTCTATGAAAGAAAGAGTTAAATCAGCAGGTGGTAAAGTTGATGGTGTATTGAGATTTTCTATCCAATGGAATGATGGTAAATATGATGGAAATGATTTAGATGCTCATTGTATTGAACCTAATGGGAATTTGATTTATTATAGTAGTAAAATTAATAGAAACACTACTGGACAATTAGATATTGATATAATAAATCCTAAAAAAGATATTCCTGCCGTTGAAAATATAACTTGGACAGATAAGAATAGGATGTTAGAAGGTACTTATAAATTCTTAGTTCATAATTATAGTCATAATGGTGGAAAAGAAGGGTTTAGAGCAGAAATAGAATATGAAGGACAAGTATTTAGTTTTGATTATGGTAAAGAATTAAGACAAGGTGAAAAAATTCCAGTTGCAGAAGTTACTTTTAGTAAAGTTAATGGATTTAGTATTAAGGAGAAATTACCTTCTAATGTATCTAGTAAAGAAGTATGGGGATTGAAGACTAATCAGTTTGTGCCTGTGAGTGTTGTGATGTATTCACCGAATTGGTGGGACGGACAACAAGGGATCGGGCATAAGCATTACATGTTCATGTTAAAGAGTTGCACTAATTCAGAACAACCTTCGGCTTTTTACAATGAATTTTTGAATCAAGAATTAAATCAACATAGAAAGGTTATGGAAGCCCTTGGTTCAAAAATGGCAGTTAAAGATAGTGAAAAACAACTTAGTGGACTAGGGTTTTCTTCAACTAAAAGAAATGAATTGTTAGTGAAAGTTAAATCTCAGACAGAAAGAATGTTAAAAATTAAATTTTAAATAAAATATAAAAATAAAAAGGAGAGATTTTATTATGACAATGCAAAACGTAAATATTTTTGAGGTAGCTAACAGTAAAAAATTCAGATTTAATTTTAAAGGGTTAATTTCTACTGAGGATTTATTCGACCTTTCAGTGAAAGACTTAGATTCAATTTTTAAAACTTTAAATTCTCAATTAAAACAAACAAGAGAGGAATCTTTGCTTGAAGTAAAATCAACAGAAGATCAAATTCTTGATATTAAGATTAATATTGTTAAGCATATTTTCAATCTTAAACAAGAAGAAGAAACAAAGAGGATTAAAGCAAAAGAAAATAAAGAGAAAAAGCAGAAATTGATGGAAATTTTAGCGAATAAGGAAGATCAAGATTTGCTAAATAAATCAAAAGAAGATATTCAAAAAATGCTTAATGAATTGGAATAGTTAGTAGTTTAGGGAGTATAGATGAATTAATGTTTATACTCCCTATAATCAAATTAAGTATGGTGTTTAGTATTTTTTTATATCCATAATAAGTATTTTATTGTGGTTTATAATTTGTTAGATGTTATTACATAAACAATAAAAAAATAATTAAATAAAAATAGAAAAGGAGAATTATAAATGTACAATCAAATCAATGAACAAATTAAATTAGCAATGAAAGCAAAAGATACAAATAAATTATCTGTATTGAGAATTTTAAAATCAGATATTATAATGAAAGCAAAAGAATTAAGATTGTCAGAAGATAAACTTGACCAGAATGTTCTACTCAGTGTTATTGATAAAACATTGAAAAAATATAAGGAAGAATTATCATTTGTAAAAGATGAAATAAAGATTGTTGAGTTAAAGGATGCTATTAAATTGCTTGAATCATATTTGCCAGAGAAGTTGAGTATTGATGAAGTAAAAAGTATTATTAGTAAGGTTGTTGATAATGTTGGTAATGTTGGGAATAGTATTGGTGAGACTATGAAAGTATTATCTAAGGAATTAAAAGGTAAAGTTGATATGAAAGAAGTCAAGAAATTAGTTGATGAATATTTTAAGAGTAATAAATAAAAAGGAATGATTATATATGAAAACTGATATTAAACAAGTTACTAATATCTATGTTAGTAATCCTGAAAAATGGTGGACATGGAATTCATTTTGTGATATATGTGGAGAGAAATTCAGAAATCCAAATATTTATAGTAGTAGTAAACCAGATAAAAATGAGAAAGATTATTGTTTGAATTGTATGAGGGAAATGATTGATAAAGGAGAAATATAATATGAAATTGGAAATATATAAAGAAACAGATAGAAATTTAAAAGATGTTTTTGAAAAAGTAAGAGAAGTAAAAGAGGTAAAATTACAAATTGGAGATATTACATTATTTATATCTGAACATCAATTAGGATTTACATTAGATAAACCACATATATCAATAATGACTGATAAGATTGTATATAGTATGGATTTTAATGATTTTATTAATAATTCAATAAATTGACAGTTAACCAATCAAATCATTTAACACGATTTTTAAGGAGGGAAATATGAAATCAATTTTTCAAAAAGAAGTTTATAAAAAAGAATATAGTGTATCAAAAAAAGGTAGATATATTGCTTCAATTAATGATTTTATTAGTGAGATGAAATATAATTATAATAGAAGTCCTTATTACATATATCCAACAAAAAAATTAATAGATAAAATTACATTTTATGAAACAGATAATTTTAATAAAGAATTTGTAAAAGATGACAAAGTTTGTATAAATAATAATATATATATTATTAAAGATTATATTTATGATGAAAAAGCTATTACTTATATAGTATATGAAAATGAAATAATAGATGACGAAGAATCTAAACAAGTAACCATTAATAAATACATAGAAGTATCAAATGAATATTTACTTAAGGAAGAAGAACAAAAGAAAAATGAAAGTAAATTAAATAAAAAATGGTGGCAATTTTGGAGGTAACAACATGACACTAGAAAAATTACTTCAAGAAATAGCAAAATATGAAACTTGTTTATATAGCTGTTCTATTGAAGGGAATGAATTTGCAAATAAGCATATTGATAAGATTAAGGATATGGATGATTTATATGAGAAGTATGAGTATTTGAAAGGTGTATTTGATAAGTTAGAGAAGGAATATAATTAAAAGAGGAGATAATAATATGAAAAACTTTTATCTAAAAGATGGATGTTTCTATTGCAATAAAGATGATGGAAATGAATTACACGAAACTCATATAGAAATAAAAGCATTAGTAGAATATGATGTGGAATATGGGAGAATTCAAAAGCCTAGTATTATAAGTAAACCTATAGATAGTTGTATTGGTTTAGTATGTTCTTGTGGAAATTTTGAAATTATCTCAGATGAGTTTATAATTGAAGGAGATTATATAGTAAAGAAAAATAAAGAGAAAATTATAACTGAACAATGGATTGCTAATGTAGGAAATAAATATGTAAGATATGATTTTGGTAATACAGTAAAATTAGTGGATAATATAAATGAAGCGACAGTAATGAATACAGTTAATAAAAATATCATTCATGCTAATGCACCGTTTTATGCAGAATATGAACCTGATTATGAAAATATAGAATGGATAAAAGTTGAAGTGAAAATTTAAGGAGGTAATACATATTATGATTTCTTATGATAAAGCAAAAAGATTAAAATCACTCGGATTACAATGGAATCCTAAATGTGGTGATTGGTATAAAGCAGACTATTGGCCTATACCTACTTTATTTACAATAGATATATTAAGATTAAATGATAAAGAGATTGAATGTGTAATAGAAAATATCAAAAATAGAGATGATAAAGTATGGTTGCCTAATTTAAGTCAATTATTAGATGAGATTGAAAAATATCAATATATATTTAGTTTAGTTGGTGAAAAAATAACTTTATTTAAGAAATTAAATTTAGTTGTACAATTTGAATGTGAAAGCAGAGAAGATTCAGTTGCAGATGCATTAATTTGGGTATTACAAAAAAAGGAGAATTAAATTGATTATAAAAGAATTAGATGAGCAACAATGTATTAATAGATTTGGTTATGAAAATATTACATTGGATGAATTAATTGCAGATAATATTATGTATATGTATGATTTAATTGATAAATGTGATGAGTGTGGTCTTTGTTGGATGAGTGGAGAAGAAGTAGACTGGTATGTAGAAGAAACAAGAGTATTTTGACTCATAATAAATGTTGAATTTTATACTGATATTAAGGAGTAATTAAATTGCAAAATATTTTATCAAAAGAAGCATTAGAAATTTATAAAGTGTTAAATGAAAAGTATGAATTAAATATATTAGAGGATTTAGAGCATGTATTTACTAAAGAAGGAACTTATTTGCCCAAAGATTTTTGTATATGTAGTTTACTTAATTTATATCAAGAATTTAAAAATATACCTGAAGAACAATTTGATTTATTATTTGATTTTGCTTTGTGGTTAGAAAAATTTCTAGGTGTTCACGATGGGAGAAAAGATAAAGGAGATAACTAATATGAAAGACGAAAATGAAATTATCCAATATTTTGTAGTAAATAATGAGATTAAGATTTCTGCACCCAAACTTTCTGCACAGATAGGACATGTGGCAACTATTATTACACATGAGATTACTAAATTAATGTATCAGCCATTAAGTGAGAATGAAGCAATATCTGAAGCATATTTTAATCCTAATATATTGATTAGTATTGATGATTGGATAAAATGGTATGATAATGGTAAAGGTCAAAAGAAAATTATATTAGCAGGGAAAGAGAAGCGATTATTAAAACTGATTGATCAGGGATTTTATTATATTAGGGATAATGGTTTAACGGAATTACCTGCCGGAACACTTACAACGGTGGGTCTTCCACCTATGAAAAGAAGTGAAGCACAAAAATATGTTAAGAGATTACAATTATATAAAGGAGAGAAATAACCATGTTTTATAAAATAGAATTAGAGAAAATAAATAAATATTTATCATTGTTAGTATGTGGTGTAAAAGACAATGGATTAACTAAAGAACAAGAAAGAGAAGTATTAAATTTATCATGTAAATGTCTTGATATTATTGATGCAATTAATATAGAAAAAGGAATAATAACATTAACACCATTTATGTATGAAGTACCATATGGAGATCATAAAAAATACATAGTTTATTCTGTTAATTGTAGTAATCCAGATAAATATTCTAATTTTCTTCAAGGATATTGGAAATGTACCCATTGCGGAGAAGGTAGTCAATTTCGATTCTATGAAGATAGTTTTGATCCTGAATATTATACTAAATGTCCTAAGTGTGGGAAAAGTTTTGTTGTTATTAATGATTGTGAATATGAATAAATATAATATAAAGGAGAAATAAATTATGAGTTATCAACAAGCATGGAAAGAACTTAAAGAATGGTTATCAAGAAGTCAAATAATTGTTAAAGAATTTATAGATGACGATGAAATAAAAAATGATAGACAGTTTGCTTCTAGATTAGGTGAAAATTAAGAACAATGAAAATGATTTATAATAAGATGGATCAATTAGAAAAAGTATTTATTGATAATGGAGGTTGTAAACTTGTTGAAAGTCTTGAATTAGAGTATTTCAGCAACTATTTTAATGAAATATGTAATAAATATAATGGACAATGGATTTGTATAAATAATGATAAAATAGTTGGTCATGGTGATAGTTTAATGGATGCATGTAAGATGGCAAAGGATAATGGATATGAAAAATATTTAACTACGAGAGTGAATAGAGATGGATGGGATTGTAATTATGTGAGTTTGTTAGGATAAAATTAAAAATGATTAGAATATTTCTCCAAATTACTGTATAATATAAATAATAAAAATTAGTATTATTTGGAGGTTAAAATCAAATGAAAGAAAATCAAAGAAAAGAATTATCAAAATTTTTAAAAGAACAAGTTATTAATTTATTAACTAAATTAGATGAATACGCACTTGAACATAATATTTTAAAAAGTAATATTAAAAATGATATTCCTGTATTATCTAATAATATAAGTAAAAGTATTATTAAATTATTAGATAAATACTATGATGAAGTTATAATACGTAATAAAAGTATAGAATGGACACAAGAAGAAATAGAAAAATTAAAAAATGTATATGGTAAGTATCCTAATAAAAAATTATTAGATATCTTCCCTAATAGAACATTAACAAATATTCGTTCAAAAGCAAGGAAATTAAAATTATGCAAGGAAAAAGAAATATGGACTAATAGTGAAATTGAATTATTAAAAGAAATATATTCATACTCTAGTGATGAAGAATTAATGAACAAATTTCCAAGTAGAAAACTTGAAACAATTAGAGTTAAAGCATCTTCTTTAAATTTAAGAAAAATAAGAAAGTGGACAGAAAAGGAAACAGAATTACTAAAAGAAATTTATCCAAAAATGAAAATAAATGAATTATTAAATTATTTTCCAGATAAAAGTAAAAAAAGTATTCAACATAAAGCAGAAAAATTAAAACTTAAAAAATTAAAATTATGATAAAAGGCAGATTTGGTTCAAACATTTGTTATAAGAAACGTAGTAAATGGAAGGAAATAAGAGAATGAAAGAGATTGAAAAACAAATATTATTACTTGTATAATTATTTGAATTTATGTTAATATAATTATATGAGGTGAATAATAAATGAAAAAAATTTGTATAAGATGTGAAAAAGAAAAAGATGATAAAGATTTTAAAAATGAACGTAAACAAATATGCATTCAATGTACTACAGAAAAAAGAATAGAAAAAATGAAAAAATTTAAAAGTATTGATTTAGGAATTGAAGCATTAGATAAAACATTACCTTATATACAACTTTTAGGTGTTAGATTTCGTAAAGAAATATCATATGATGAAGCATATGAATTGGTTAAAGTAGGTAAGGCAACAGTTCATAATTTTGATACTATATTTATGCATAAAGACATAGAAGAAATTAGAATAAAAGTATTAAAAAGAGATAATTATATATGTCATTATTGTGGTGAATATGGTGATACTGTTGATCATGTAATTCCTAAAAGTAAAGGTGGTGAAGACACCGAAGAAAATTTGGTATGTTCTTGTTTTGAATGCAATCAATTAAAAATGGATTTAAATGAAGAAGAATTTAAAAAAATTGTTAATACTTTTAAACAAAAAAAGAAAATTAAACAACAAACAATAACTACTATTAAAAGTAAAAATAAGAGTAATAAAAAGGTAATTATTGAAGAAAAACCTCAATTAAGTAAATTAGATTCAATGTTATTACAGTTAAAAACTAAAAAACAAAAATGGGAGTAAATTAACTTAAAAAGTTCATTTGATCATGAAATGGAGGTAAAATAATTTGAAACAATTTAGGATTGAAGATAAGATTAATTATAAAAATACATTTCCACCTCTTATGGAAGAATTAGTTTGTAATAATATTAGTTTTATTTGTTATACCCAAGGATTAAAAATGATTGTTATTGAAGAAAGTATGTATAATTTAAAAATTATAGAAGATATTCTAAGTAAATATCTACATTTAGATGTTACAACAAAGGTTAGAAAACATGGGAAATGGGTTATAGAAGGAGAATAAATTATGGATAATATAAAAGAATACTCAATACTAAAAAACTTAACAGAATTAAATGGTAAAAGAAATGCTATTATTGAAACTAAAGATGGTGAACAATTTGCATGTGATATTGCAATTAATAGCATAAGAAATTGGAATAATGCTAATAGACAATTAAGGAAAGATAAACCAGAAAATATTGAAAGAATTACTTTTCTTATTAATGGAAAAGAGTATGAATTTGTTGCTTGTCAAGATTAATAGAGGAGAGAAAATAAATAATATGATAACATTAGAAGAAACAATTAAACATCATGAACAAGTAGCAGATTCTTATAAAGATACTGTTCCAGATTGTGATTGTGCAAAGAAACATAGACAGTTAGCAGAGTGGTTAAGGGAATTAAAATATTATAGGGAAGAATGTGAAACATTTAAAGTTAAAGGTATTATTAATACATTAAAACATGTTAAGAAAGTGACAGGGAAAGTAAGAATTATAGAAAAACCGAAGAAGATATTTGAATAGAAGGAGAATAAAATATGAGAATTATAAGTAAAATTAAAAATATGTTAAAGATGAAATATTGTAAACATGAATATGTGTGGAAAGCAGACTATTTAGTAATGTATGAAAGATGTAAGAAATGTGGGAAAATAAAACTTTGATATATAATGATTTAAATTAAATAAAAGGAGATAATAATATGGAATTTAATACTAATTTAACTATGTATGCTATTATTGATAGTACAGAAGAAGGATATTATTGGAATTTTAAGAAAGAAGATATGGATAGTAAATTAAATGGAGAATGTTTATTACCTACAAAATTGATGACAGAAAAATATATTGAAGATGAACTTGCTATTTATTATAAGGTTATTGAAGTTAATATAGAAAGTATATCAAAAGTTGGAACATGGTGTTATAGTACCAATGAGCATGAAATATTTGATGAGTATTTAGATGAATAGAAGATATATTATGAAAATAGAAAATATATCATATTTATAGAAATTGCAAAATTATAAACCCTTGATATTATTGAGTTTGTAGCACCTAATATTTGAATGAAATAGGACTTTTGTCATGAATTTAAAAGGAGAAAATAATTGTGAAATTTGCTTTATTTTTATTAAAAAATATATTATGGCATTTTTTATTTCCTTCTGCTGTGATTTATTATCTTATTCATGGTGATATGGGAATAATAAAAATGTATTTTTCATGGAAGCCAAAATATTAAATTATATTAAATTAAAAAAATAGTTAATAGGAAGGATAAAATATTTAATGACAACTAAATTATTATTAGAATTTTCATTTGTAATATTTATATTGCAAATAACATCATTTAAGAGTTATCTTACACCAGTACATATTATACAACAAAAATATGATGAAGGTATGGAAAGATTAGAAAAGTTTTTAGATAAGAAATTATTAAATAAATTAGATATTGTATTCTTGGTGGTTATTTATACTATATATGGTATATTTTACATGATTAGCTACGATACATATAGAGAGCATGGATTGGCGGTATTGCCTATAATGATGATTGTTTTAAATGTTTATAATTTTATTAGAGGTATGTTTATATTGAAAAGTAGGAAGTTAAGTAGGAATATTATTGATAAGATTTCACATCCGTTGACAGGTGTGTATTTAGGGTATTTTGTTTATTTGTTGTTGAGGTAAAGGAGGATAAACATGTGTATCTTAGAATATTATAAAGGACAACCTTGTGTCATGGAGAATAGAGATTGTGAGAAGTGTCCGAAGTATTTAAATTTAAAAGAAAATTATAATAAGAATAATAAAAGGAGATAAGAATATGAAATGGCAAGATTATCATCCTGATTTAAAAAGATTATGGAATTTAATTGTTGATATTTATTCTGAAACTAGTAGTTCTATGATTTTGTAGAGAAGGCAAATTATGAAGCTGATGAATTAATGGAGAAATTGACGTTGGAATTGAGTGAATTAGATAAATCAAATAAGAATAAACCAGAAAAATATTTATATTCCATTACGAATAATAAACAAATATTACCAAGGATTAAATGTTGTCCTATTTGTGGAGAATTAGATAATAATGAAGATCAAGAAAATATTTTAATTAGATATGAGAGTTGGCAAGTTGATTTTTTCTGTGATAAATGTGGATTTAATGGTTCTGTAGATTATTTAAAGCCTGAAGATTGGAATCCAGAAGTAGAAGGGAAGGAGATTGTGTTTTAAAGTTAAAACAAGATAGTAAAAATTAACAAAATAAAAATATAAAAATGGTTACATAGGACAAACATTGGTTATAATATATATTATAAAACACTATATAAGTATTGTAAAGTACTATAAAAGTGTAAAATAATATATATTATAAGGAGTGGGTTAAATGATAGTTAAAACTCAAACTGCTAACGCTGTTAATGCTACTAATGCTCAATGTTATAGGAAAGAGGAAGTTGATTGGAGGTCGTGGTGTCCTGAGAGGGGTAGTGTGATACTTGTTAATTTTGGTGACGATAAAACAAAAATTGATTCTGAAATTAAGAATATTAGACCGGCAGTTGTGTTGTCTAATAATATAGCAAACAAATATTCCAGTATTTTGAGTGTTGTGCCTTTGACAAGTTCAAGCACGAAATCAAGAATTCCCGTTCATGTTCACGTAGGAATTGAAGAGGGGATGCGACATCCATCGCAGGCTTGTTTAGAACAGACAATTTGTGTATCCAAGAGGAGGGCGTTAATTGACGGTAAGTTTATGATTATATGTAAATTAAGTGAAAAAAAGATGAAAGAAATAAATTTGGGGTTGATGGTACAAATGGGGTTGGTTTGATTAGAATTAATTGGTATGATTAAAATAAAAATATAATAAACATATAAATACATATTTATAAAAGGATGTGGTGTTTTTTGATTGTGCAGAAATAAAATAATTAAGATTAAAAGTAAAATGAAAGTAAAAAATAAGAAAAGGGGAATGATTATTTATTGAAAGAATTTAAGGATTTAACTGGTATGAAATTTAATCATTTAACAGTGATTTCTTTTGCAGATTATAGAAATCATACACGATATTGGTTGTGCGAATGTGATTGTAAAGATAAAACTAGAAAAGAAATTGCAGAACCTCTTTTAGTTTTAGAGTATACTAAAAGTTGTGGTTGTTTAATAAAAAATAGAAAAAATACAGAAAAATATAAATTAGAATTAGAAGAAATAAATAAGAAAAATGGAACAAACATAAGGTTGAAAGAAGGTGTTGAATATGTGAAAAATAGGATTCCTATTACTCATATATGCACTTGTGGAAAAGAATGGGATGTAAAACCAAATCATATTTTAAGTGGCAATACAACTAGTTGTAGCATGTGTTATACGTTTGAAGATTTTTGTTTAGAAAACAATAGGCAAGATGTATTAGATAGATGGGATTATGAATTAAATGACAAAAAACCTAATGAAATAACACATGCAACAGCTAATAAATATTATTTTAAATGCCCAAGAGGAATACATAAGAGTGAATTAAATAGGATATCTGATATTAATACTAATAGAAATGTACATGTGTATTGTAGACAGTGTAATTCATTTGAACAATGGTGTTTGGATAATAATAGACAAGATGTGTTGGACAGGTGGGACTATGAATTAAATAATTGTAAACCAAGTGAAGTATCTTATGGAAGTAGTAGAAAAAAATATTACTTTAAATGTCCGAAAGGATTACATAAAAGTGAATTAAAAAATATTGCTAGTTTTACAAATAGTCAAGAAGGTGTCATGAATTGCAATCAGTGTGGAAGTTTTGCTCAGTGGGGATTGAATAATATTGGTATTGATTTTTTGGACAAGTATTGGGACTATGAAAAGAATACTGTTAATCCTTGGGAAATAAGTTATTCTTGCGGTAAAAAAGTTTTTATTAAATGCCAAGAAAAAGATTATCATGGTAGTTATCCTATACAATGTAATAATTTTATTAACGGTAAAAGATGTGGTTATTGTAAAGGAGATAAATTAGTACATCCTTTAGATAGTTTAGGAAAATTATTGGAAGATAAAGATTTATTACATTTATGGAGTGATAAAAATAATAAATCACCTTATAAGTACACTCCTTGGGCAAATCAAGATACTTACTGGAAATGTCCAGAAGGTAAACATAAAGATTATCCTCGGAGTATAAATAGTTCAAATAAACTTGATTTTAAATGTCCAGAATGTTCTAGAGAATTAAAAGAATCAATTATGGCAACTACTCTTAAACAAGTGTTAAAACATGAATATCCAAATACAATATGGGAGCATAATGCTGGTTTTAGGACTCCAAAAAATTATATAAGTAGATATGATATATTTGTTCCTGAGTTAGATAACTTATTAATTGAATGTCAATCATGGTATCATGACGATCCTGAAAAACAAAAAATTGATAAGTTAAAGAAACAATATGCAATTGATAATAGTTATAATTATATGGCAATAGATAATAGAGATTATACACCATTAAAAGCAATACAAATATTTTTTCCTGAAATTAAAGAAATACCTGATTATATTGATTTATTAAGAGATACTATGATAAATTGGGATTTAAAAGAAGCACAAAAATTATTAAATGAAGGATATACATATCAAGAAGTAGCAGATATAATTGGAGTATCATATAGTAAGATACAATCACATACATGTAAAGGAAGATTGGAGAAACCTAAAGAATACAAAATTAAAAGATATGATAAACGTATTAAAATTGTATGTTTAGATAAAAAAGATGATAAATTAATAAAGATATATGATTCTATAAGTGAGGCAGCAATAGATATAAAAAATAATATAAAATCTGGAAATAATATTAGAATTGCATTAAAAAACAAGAATAAAACCGCATATGGTTTTAAATGGATGGAATATAATGAATACATAGAATTAAATAATAATTTAAATACATAATAAATATAATTATATAAAAAAGGAGGATATTGTTTTTTGATTGAATTCATAATTGGAGCATTTTTATTTGCTAAATTTAAAAAAGGATATAAATTAAAATACATATTTAAGAAGTTTCCTATTTATTTACCTTTGATTGCAAGTTTATTTTACATATATTTAGAATATTGTGTATTTAATCAACAATATTGGTTTTTCCCTTATCAATACATAATTAAAACTACTACGTTATTGAGTTACATACCATTGATCTATGTGTACAATTTACATAGGTGTGATGAAATACATAATAATGCGTTTATTGATTTCATTAAATCTCCTGCAAGTAAAGCTACTTTTTGTTTATGGTTTGGTTCAGTATTAAATAGACTAGCTTTAAATGCCAATAATGGATATATGGCTGTATTCCCTAGTAATTGTTACTGGACTGGTTATATTAAACCAGATTTCGTTTCAGATGGTGTACATATTCTAGGTAATGCTTATACAAAATTAATTCCTTTATGCGACTGGATAGATGTTGGTATATATTGTGCCAGTCCTGGTGACATATTAGCAAGACTTTTTGTTTTCACAATTATATATTATTCAATAAAAAATTCTAATAAAAATTCTAACAAAATGATAAAATAAATGTTGACACTTGAGTAACTCTGTGTTATTCTATTAATAGAAAAAGTTACTAAAGGAGTTGGTCAAGTGGTACAAAATATTATAAATGCAGTATTAAATATGATTTTTATATCGATGCCAGAAAGTTTTGTATGGTTGTTAATTACTCTCATGCTGTCAAAAAGATTTGATTTGCTTGATAGATATAGATGGAAATCAAATTTGAAATATTTTTTAATACCTGTTTTACCTACTGCATTTTATATTAATTTTCTCAGATATATTTTACATATGCCCAGAATGCCAATACTATTTGGTTGCATATTTATATTTTACAGTTTAACATTATATATATTAAAGAAAAATTTATTTGTAGATGAGAAATTGCCATATTTAAAAACCTTACTATTTGTATATATAGGTATATTTATTATAGCAATGACAGAACTAATTTATATTCCAATAATATTATATATTACACATTTATCTATGGATGCCATTAATCAAAATATTTTAATAAATTTTATGCTTTCATTGCCTTCAAGAGTTTTTCAAATTTTAATTATAATAACAATTCTTCATAAGTATAATAAAATTAAATTATTTAGTAATATAATAAGAGATAAAGTATTATTAATTATCACTGTATTATTTTTAAGTATTATATTGTTAATAGTATTTATTGCAACTAAAATTATTCATAGTTATTGTTTAATATTGAATTGTTCTTTGTATTCACAAATATTAATTGGAATTACCATAACGATTATTTTAACATTAATAATATTCCTTTATCTTATTCCAATTAATTATTTAATCAATAAATTATTTTTACTTAATAAATCACATCAAAATATGTTTGATGATGATTATATGGATTAAAATAGAAAGGAGGGAAATTATCATGAAAAAATTCACAATTATTGCTTCTTTAATTGGCATCATTGGTATTGTTTGTGCTAATTGTATTAATTCCGCATGGTCTTTCAATCAGCCAAAAACTCCGTCTATGTTAGTTAAGTAATATTATAACTACATAGGTATTTATAGTAGAGGATAATTGTTTTCTCTACTATAAATACAAAAAATAAATATAAATACTACTTGTATTCTGAAGGATAGTATGGTAAAATAATAAATGTAATATTATATATATAAATATTAAATTGAGGAGTGATAATAATGTCAATATTATTTGGTAAGAAGAATGTATCTACTTCCATTATTCCTGAGATAACAAGAAAAGAGTTAGCTTATAATGTACGAGTTGCCGTAGGTCATCGAAATATTACTCAATTCTGTAATATATTAAAAATGATCAATCCAAAACCATTAGTTGACTTAATAAAAATGGATTATAATGAATTACCTGATAGGCAATTACTAAGAAAAATAGCTTCTGCAAGTGAAGGTAGGATTACTTATCAAAACCTTTATTCTATCTGTGGTTATTCAGAATTTGATTCTGAAGAAGACCGTTCATGGGCGAAATGGGTTCCTGAGCGTGGAAGTGTCTATATGATTGATTTGGGCGTATCTGAGGATAGTATTCAAGGATCTGTTCGTCCGGCATTGGTAATGCAAAATGATAAAGGTAATCAATATTCATCTACAACTGTAATAATCCCAATATCTTCTAAGTCAAAATTCTCTAACCAAATACATGTATTATTAGAAAAAGAATTAGGATTTTTGCGAGACAGTTTTTGCTATGTAGAACAAATTAAATGTGTAAGCCTACGTCGTTTTTTCTATAATTCTGTTCCACATAAAATCACAACACTTCCAGACCATAAGTTAAAGGAAGTGCAGAACGCCCTTGAATTTGAATTGGGTTTCGAGCCTTTAATGTTTGATGAAAATAAGGTATTTTCGTTAATTTCTCACATCCGTTCACTAGAGCAAAATATTAGAATCAAAAAATCACACAATCTAATTGATATATTAAATCAAAAAATGGACGATCTAAAAGAATACTGTTCAAAATACCATAAGAATCACAAGATTATCCTACAAGAATACGATAGAATCAACAATTACGGTTACAATGCAGTATCAATATAACTCAAAAAACAAAACAAAAAAGGAGAATGATCAAATGATTAATCAAAAACAACTAGAATACCTGTGTAGGAAGTATGAAATAAAATATCAATATTTTGAAGCAACCGACATTGCATTATTATATACTCCTCTTGACACTTGGCAAATTAAGCATGTAGGCAATAGAGATAGACCATATTGCCTACTACACAAGAATAAAATAAAACAAACTAAAAAATTTCACGTACAAAGATATTTGCGTACATTGCCTCAATTAATAGATAGTGTGATAAAGCATAAAAAAGTGCTATCTCAAATGTATGTCTCAAAAATACATAAACAAAATAATAATATAAATAAGAAAGGAGTAATTTAAAATAAAAATAAAATACATAAAATATTTAATAACATTCCGATATATCAAACTTCTATCTTATATATTCGCAAAACATCTTCATAATAAAATAAAAGAATGGCATAACAAAGGATATGACATGGGTAAGTGTGCTAAATATAATGTACAAGTTTACTATTACGGCCTACAAATCATCATCGGAGGAATAAACAAATTCCTACTTCTAATCATTCCAGGTCTACTACTTAACATTCTACCACAACTCTTACTAACAACAATCTCATTCGCTTTATTGCGAATTTGGACGGGAGGACTTCATCTTGACTCATACACAAAATGTACCTACATATCACTATTGTCTTTCACAATCATGGCACTATTCGCAAAATACATTCACCTAAACATCCTAACCACCATAATAATATTTTCAATAGTGCTTATTGAGATTCTGTTATATTGTCCTATTGAACATGTAAACAGACCATTTAAAAACAATCAAAAAATTAAATTCAAAATTATCTCTCTTATTGTATTAGTAATATTATTTATAATTAATTTAACTACATCAATTAATATAACTACAAACAACACTATAATAAGCAACTCTATTGTATATGGAGTATTGCTAGTAGGAATTATTGTGACACCAATTATTAATAAACTAAAATAGTTATTAACAGGTTATTAACATTTGTCGATAATTGTTTGCAAATGTCGCTAGGTATATATTGCTTGCAAATGTAATATCTTGTAGAATAATAAAAGATAATTAATATTTAATAAATTTTAAAAATATGAAAATTAGGGGTTGTATTTTTGTGTTAACAGTATTATAATGATACAAACAAGTGTTCGATAAAAATAAAATAAAATAAAATAGAGGAGGAGATTGTGACGGATAAAATGAGAAAAGTTTATGTAATCAAAGATGAGGAAGGAAATTTTGTATCAAGTAATTTTGCGTTTACACTTACGGATGAAGGATGGTTATATTGCTGTTTTACAGGCATAACTACAGGATTTAGTCATTACAAGAATATAAATATTGGCTTAGAAACAGCAACAAAAGAATTAAAAAAATTGCAAGATTTTAATGATAAGTATAATTTTAATAAAAAATTTCATATTGAATTAATTGATTGTAATTCTATTAAAATGGGTAAATCTATTATTCAAGAAATATCTATTGATATACATAAAAAGTATAATAAAAAAATAGTTAATCTATAAATAAAAATAAAAAATAATGTTTGAATCTATTGACTCCAGGGCATAATTATATTATAATAATACATAATGCCGAAAGGAGTTGATAAAACATGCTCAAAGAGCAACAAAATAATCTAATTATTAAACTTAAGGGCATAATTAAAGAAATAGGGTATATGAATGATATCAAACAGGATGTAGTAGCAAATTTTAAATCAAGGAATCTTAATGGGTTAAGGGCAGCTTGGGTATTATCCGAGAATCTTGATTTGAATACTCTTACTGATTCTGAACAGGATATCCGTTTCCTATTTCTTTTTTCTTTGGCCTTAAACAGAGCATTAAAAGAAAAAGAAATTGGTATATCCATTGATGTTAAAGATTACTTCACAGAATTAGAATGTCAGCAATGGTTATATTACAGAGAGGAAAAAGAAGAGAAAGACATATTCCCTATCATTATTGAAAATGTACAAAAAATATCAGATAAGTTATGGCAAGGAGTTATGTCAGTACAACAATTGGAAGAAATAAATAGAATGAATATTATTTTGTACAATTTTTCTACCCAGCGTGATCCTATTGTCACAGCCTATGGTGAAAGAATTAATATTGATAAAAATAAAATTAATGAAATAAAAGAAAGAATGTTGAATAATGAGCAATATCCAGACCCTATTATTTTAAATATTCTTAATGACGGAGAATCTAAAGTAACATATAATGAGAAGAATAATACTCTTATTATTCATGAAGGAAGTAAAATTAATATTGTAGATGGTTTTCACCGAAAAACTGCATCCAGTTTGGTATTGGAAATAAACCCAAGTA
>Ga0209728_1000548_pt1 | contig 28969 bp, 18 predicted proteins | sample RifGroD1_FD_183997 | JGI IMG/M metagenome (GOLD analysis project Ga0209728, IMG submission 183997) | Groundwater microbial communities from Rifle, Colorado, USA - Groundwater D1 (SPAdes) (version 2) | ecosystem: Environmental > Aquatic > Deep subsurface > Groundwater | place: Rifle, Colorado... | reverse complement strand
TATGACATTTGTATTTCCTCCTTTTTAGAATTTGTATAAAACAGACATACTACATATAGTATCTAAAATAAAAATAAACACCATATATATAGTGTCTGAACTAATTTTATTTCCATTAAAATCAAGTATTTATTGCATGGAGGATTTTAATTTATATAATTTTGTTTTGATAATTTAATACATTATAATTGAGAATGGAGCATAGAAATATACTCCATTCTTTTGTTTTATTATACTTTGTGAAATGTAAATAATAATAGATAGTAAAAGTTTACTACGCATTAGGTTAATGCTACACTCGTTTTCCATATCGCACCGTTCCACGCCTTCAGCGTATTTGTGACAGAATCATAGTACACTTCATCTAGTGGTAAAGTAGGTAGTAAACCTGCTGAAAACGCCGAACTGTTTTTAGTGATATTTGTTTTATTCGGTAGATTAGTATAACTCTTTGCGAAATCATCGGCATAGTTGTCCTTGATGATCACAACCCCCGTTGCAACATTAGACGCACTATTAGATAACGTTAAGGAGTGTTTACCCAAGAAAATGTTATCGTCTAAAATAACCCTCTCCGTATAATATAATGCAAGACCTACAGCGATTGCATTTTCATTGATAAAGGTGTTTCCAATCATGTCTATAGTTGCACCATTAAATGTTATTTGATCCTTCATTAATCTTACCGCACGAATTACCCCATCAGACGATGTATAAGCCTTTGTTGTGTGCTTGTTTTCACGGATACTAATATTTTTAAAGTTATAAGTATCCAAACTAGCGAAGTTACTAAGGGTGAGGAACCCAATACATTCAGAAATATTGTCTCTAATTTGCAGATCCTTAATCGTAACACCATTAGGCAGATTATAGTTTATAAAGGTATGATAACCCTTATATATACAATCCTGAGAGTTAATACTTTCGATTGGGGTTACTCCGCTGTAATATTCATTGTTTGAAATTGTCATATCTTCGATTGTACTAACTGCAATAAACTCAATTCCTAAATGACACTTTATTTTATTACCCTTAATCGTGACATTATTCAATATACTGTGACCAACTAGGAGTATAGCACCGGAAGAATTAGGGAAAAAGAGTTTATCAAATATCATTTTACTGGTGTCAATTACATTATCTTTTATTACTACTTCCTCAGTATTTCTATCACTAATCAAAGATACCGTATCGCACATAACTCCAATAAGTTGAAGCCTAGAGTTCGTGTGAGTTAAAGTTCCTTCTACAGATATTTTATTATTGCTAATTTCTATGTCTTTGAATTTTCCGTAAGGGCCAATTAAAATACCCTTAATGAAAAATATAGACCCAATATCGCTTTGATCCATGTCGTCGAGGTTATACCTAATAGCATTCCCCCCTATTGTTACATTTCTAAGTGTGTATAATGCATTGTATGAATCATTTGAGGTTTGGTCAGTCAAACAACCATTAATAATGGTATTATCGTGAATTTGTATATTTTCACAAGAGAAATTAATCCCAACGTCTATACCTTCATTAAGACTCTCGTTGCCGATGTCAACCAAACCGTTGATAACTAAGTTATCTGCAAAAATGTAATTTGCACTCGCTAAATTTACAAGATTTCCTCCTGTCGTCAGCGTTCTTTTAAATTGGTTATTAGTAATAGTAAGGTCTTTACAGAATGTTAAATCTAGCATAGAAACGCAAAATACTACGTTAAACTTACATCCTGTAACTGTAATATCGGTAGAATTAAAAATTTGCCATGCTTCACCATCGGACTCCTTCCACTCACAATCCTGTAGAAGAATGTTTTTAGAGTTGGAGATTCCAAATGGATTAAAACCGTAAACACTTCTAAAGAAATCGTAATTGGTCATTAATCCTCGATCTACATAGTTGCTATAAGAGTTTATAATATTAAAACTGATAAGTTTAATGCTCTCACAACTATCGAAGTTTAGTAACTTATACCCCATCTCGGTAGGAACAACCTTATCATAAACATTTTGCTTAAAGTGCTTAAGTTGATCATAACTCCCCTTTAGAGTTATGTTTTTTAGCGTTATGCCCTTTCTGCCAACAGCATGTATAATATTTCCCTGCCCACATACATCGTAATCACCATCTACTAAGGAGTATGCCTGTTTACATTTTAAAATAGTTAGACCATCACTCTTAACGGTTACATAATCGTTAGTGATTTCAAATGGGTCTATTTCGTATTCCCCGTTAGCAAGTATTACTGTTCCACCAGAGGTAAATGAATCTATAGCATCCTGAATATTAGTAGCATTGACAATTTTGATAAACTTTTCATGTGTCGCATTATCTTCCTTATAAGATGCAACGTCATCATAAAATTCATTAATAGAACTTACAACATCTGTCTTTACAACAGTAGGTAAGCCACTCAACACTCCAACTTTTTCAAAATCATGAGCATCAATTCTTGCTTTTAAATTCGCATACCCCACTCCCAATGAACTCACTCTAGCATTTTCAACTTCTTGAGTAGTTAAACTTCCTGCTCCTCCAGGAACACTTCTAAATGCTTCTACTTTTGTTCCTGCTACAACTCCACTAGTTAATGTAAATGAATTTGTACTAGTTTCGGTATAATTTATTCCAATAATTTGCTTGATTCCAGCAACATACACCATTAATTGATTTACATTAACTAAATAAGGAAATTCAGTTAATGTAAACACAGTTTGACCTTCTGTAGCTGTAAAAACCTGACTATTGTTTGCTCCATATCCTCCTGCAAAAGTTAAATCTAAAACGTAAGATTTTTCAAAAATAGTACCACTGTATCTCCACATTGCATTATTAGCTGTAATTGCATCATCGATAACTTGGTAAGTATCTCCTAAAATATTACTTGATGTTGGAAGAGATGCAATTCCTGTGACAACGCCTTTAAAACTTATGTGTCCAGATGAATATGTAGATTGGCGATTTTCTTCTTGAGATTCACGAATATTTTCTTGAGAAATTCTAGTTAATTCATTTGCTTCTCTATTTGATTCATCAGAAATTCTAGAATCTTCATTTATTTCTCTTGTATTCTCTTGGGAAATTCTAGTTTCTTCATTTGATTCACGAATATTTTCGGCAGAAACTCTTGCTGACTCTACACCAACTCTAGAAATTTCTGATGCAAGTCTTATATTTTCTGAAGTAACGCGAGTATTTTCTACTCCAACTCTACTAAGTTCTTGACTTACTCTTGTATTTTCTACTCCTACACGACTAGATTCTGCTATTATTCTACTAGATTCTTGAGATAATCTAGTATTTTCGTTATCTTGTCTAACTACTTCTTCATCAATTCTTTCATTCTCACTTGCTATTCTAATATTTTCAGCAGAAATAGAATTATTATTTTGGGCGATTCTCAAATTCTCCGCAATTAATCTAGCTGATTCTGCGTTATTTCTATTTACTTCTGCAGGTATTCTAATTTCTTCTGCACTTTTTCTTATATTTTCTGCACTTACTCTAGTAACCTCTGAATTAACCCTAATCCCTTCATTAAGGAGTCTTTGACTTTCATTTTGTATTCTCGTCGCCTCTGATGCTACAACATTTGCACTACTAAGAGATGCTTCTGTTTCTATTGCAATTATATTCATATTATTTAAATCTGTTTTTGTAGAATTAGCAGTAGAAATAGACGAAATTAAATTTGAATTTGTTACATTTCCTGTTGAAATACTAGAGCTTAGATTACTAAGAACTGTTGATGCATTACCAACATTATCTGCTACTTGCTGAAATGTTTCTGTAGAACTACCATCAACAGATTTTGTATAAATTCTTTCCGCAGGAATGGCTATAATCCCCCGACCTAAATAAGTTGCAGTTACAGTTTTTCCATTTTCTGTAGAAGAAAAAGACAGAGTACCATTTAAATAATTACAATAGAATGATGTGGATATTAAATCACTAGGACTCTTAGATTCACTATAATTAGGGATTGTAATTCCTGAAAATTGATCAGGCAATTCTGATAAAATTATTTTATTATTAGTAATTACAGATGTATCAACTTTGGATGCATATGGGTCTAATGCACTTCCCTCTCGAAGCTCGTACAGAAGTGGATTATTAAATTCAAAAGCCATTTTATTTAGCAACCTCCTTTTCTAAAATAAAAGAAGAAGTCGTTTCAACTTCTTCTAATTCTTTATCGCCCCAATCATCAAGAACAATTTTACAAAAAGTTCTATCAGTTGTAAGTAATTTACATATAGCATCTTCTATTTGAGTAATATCAGGAATTTTCATACTAGACTGTATTCTCAAAACTTTCCATCCTTGTGATTTTACAAAAACATCTCTTGCATAGTCTTTTTGAGCTTTGTCTTTATGCCAGTACCAACAATCATATTCAATATCAATTTTTATGTCTTCAAGTATTAAAGCAACGTCTAAATTTAATTTACTTAATGGAAAGTTTAAAATTACTGGATACCTATTAATTAAAAGATTTTCATATATTTTTATTTGCTGAGAAGAAGTGCGCACAGAATTATTTAAAAATAAAGTATTAGTAATTTTTTGTCTAATTTCTGGAACTTTTAATATATTGTCAAATCCATATTTTTTAAAAACAGTATTTCTTGATTTCTCTTTAAAAGGTTCGTATTGCATAGGATTTTTTACATTATATTTTTCTTCCATACTGATTATAGACTTTTGCCTAATTTCTTTATTTTGTTGAGGATATTTATATCCATTGTTTTCTAAACATGTCTGTTCTCTCTTATTTTGAACTTCAGGTGATTTTGATGGATTATTAAAACCGTATCTTTCTAACGAAGTTTTAATAATCTTCTCTCTAATCTGATCTTTTTTCTCAGTAGAAAAAGATTTTTGTATTTTAGATATTTTTAATGCAACTTCTGGTATTAGAGATGGCGAAGTGACTCCATATCTTTCAAATAAAGTATTAGATGTTTGTTCTTGAAAAAATAAACTTTGTAAAGGAAAATCTACTCCATATAATAATTGATTAGTTTCTTTTGTTTTTAAAATGCTACAATCTTTACAAGAATCTTTGTTTACTTTACTTATATTTATACTATTAATATAATCAGCATAACGTTTAGAAAACTTTTCTTTACAATAATCACATTGTACTAAAACAAATATACCACTTTGTTCTTTTAAATCTAATACATTAACTAAGATTTTTGTTCCTTTAGGAGTTCTAAGTCTTCCCCAATTATCTAGACTTCTTGGTATTTCATATCCCTTTTCTTCATAATATTTAACAACACTTCCACTCAATTCAATCTCAACCATTTGTGGTAACACTAATGCCATTATACAACCTTCTTTCTTATTTAAACTTTTTAAACTAAAACCACTTTTGATTCCACCTTATACTTACTAATTTCCCTTCTTAGCAACTCACTATCTTGAAATAAATAAACACTTCTCCCTGTTTTCTTTAAATCAGACTTAACCCCTATAATTTGAAACCCATTTGTCAATAAAAATCCAGCAAGTTTTTGAGAGAAACAATTGTAAACATTCATTATTAATACTCCTTTTTTAGACATAAATATTAGGAAAGAGACAGAATTAAATCTATCTCTTTCCTAAACAAAATATATTATTTATTAATTATTTTCTAACATTGATACTTAAACCTTAGACAAACTAATTGATATAGAATTATAATTATAACTCTTATTTATCGAACGAATATTAACATATCCTGCAAGAGTCACACCTATATATTCATCAGATAATTCACTATCTTTTACATAAACTTTTATATTGTCTAATGATGCTAAAAACTTATTGTTTACATCGATAATATCTGGCAAAATCCCTTCAGAATTTTTTCCAATAATTATATTAGCAATTGGTGTAGATGGGGTTGATTTATTGTCAATATATTCCTGAACGTCGATTACTTTACTAAAAGAATCTCCTCTAGATAATTCTATCCGTGTAATCATTTTTATATATTTCCTCCTAAATTATAATAATAAAAGTAATAAAGAGAGATAAATTTATAATATCTCTCTAATAATTTAATATTTATTATGTTGGTTGTGGATAAGTTTCTGTTACCCATGTTTTTAATATAGCTATTTGCTCATCAGTATAAGAATTCGAGATTCCAACTGCAGCATTTGCTGTACTTATTGCAGCAGATGCGTTAGAATAGGCACTATTTGCTGTACTCAAAGCACTATTAGCCGTATTAATTGCATTTGCTATATCTGAAGCAGTAGACGATTGAACATATGTAAAATTAGATTCTTCAGCAACTGCAATATCTTCCAGTATTATTGCTTTTTTATCATAATATAATTTAAATGTAGCATTAAATGTTGTTCTATCTATAACTGTAGTTATATTAGAAGATAAAGAAAGAGTTGCTATATAAGTTGATAAAGCATCATAGGCTGGAGTATAACTATGAGTGTCTGTCCAATGTGGTTGAGCACAATAATAACATAGTTTTTCTAATAATAATGTTGCTTTATTACTAATTAATATTTTTTCTGCAACAATTGTATCCCATTCACTTTGCACAAATCTTTTTTCAAGCGCGTTTAACTTTCCATCTTCTGTTATTTCGTCAAACTTGTTTCCTACATAAATTTTCACCGCAGATACAATATTCTCAGATAAAACACTTCTTGCAAAATAATAAGTCGTAAATTTAGAATCAAAAGTAATTCTATCTACATTTGAGGTTTTTATCATATTACCTAAAATAGAAAAATCATCACCAGTATATGGAAAAACACTAGATGGTGCTACATATAGATAATCATATAATCCTACTCCTGCTCCGTTATAGGATAGTGTATATGCAGTTGTATCTACACTATAATATTCTGCTTGATTTATATAACCATCATATTCTGCTACTATAGAGTCCCATATTGGTTTTAAGACCGTTATTTTTTCATTTTTAGTAATTTTCCCACCATTTGCTATTTCATCTAAACTCATTAATGCTGAAGTAGCATCAGTTTGTGCTTTATTTGTCAATGCTTTTGTTATACTTCCTGCAACATCATCTGTATATTCAGTATAATAAATCCAATCTGAATCTACATAACTTCCTGTTAATCTTTCAACTATACAAATCTTAAAATCCGAATTAGATTGTTGCCTCCATAAATCTTGAATACTATAAGGAGGTTGAGGTGTTGCAACAAATAACCTTAATTCTGAATCTAATGAACCTTGTGTTCTTGAAGCATTAGATAATACTTTGATTACATCAACATTGTCAATCAATTCCCATTGATAAACACTAGAAATATATGAAAATCTATATGCATTCCTTTCAACTACATCATAAAATAAATCACCTAAATGATATCCTTTTATTACATCTGTATTCCATTCACTACTTGGTAAATTTGTCAATAAAGGAATATAGCCATAAAAATAACATTCAATTTTACCATCTATACTCTGATTCTGGAAATTAGTGTTATCTGCATTATATAAAGTATCAGCAAATAACTTTAAAGATGTTGCTAAGACTGTATTTGTTTTAGCGTTATCAATTTCTAATGTAGATACTTTTGCAATAAGTATTTTCTTAGTAGAAGTTAAACCATCATACAATGTTTGAATAACACCTATTTGTGGAGCAGTAATTGCTTTTGGTACTGATAAATTAATCCAATTGTTTAGTTCTGTTTGCAATGAATTTAGAGCATCTTGAAAATTTGTCTTTTCATTAGGACTTATATTGGATAACCCCAATTTAGTAGCGAGATCAATCAATGGTTTAGATTCTTCAATTACTAAATCTAAATCAGTTCCAAGTATAATAGAATCTTCTACACTTATTGTAAATGTGGTAAATGAACTATTAATTTTTAACCCTAATGCAATAATTGCTTCTGCTAATCCTGATATTGAATCTCCTATATAATCTCTTGCAATAACCATTATTTCTTCTAATAGTACAATTTTATTATCATAATACGATGTAAAATAATTAATAAATGTGGAACTTACAATTGTTGAATTTGAATCTAAATCAACTAATATAGGACTAATATAAGCACTTAAATTAGAATATGCAGTTTGATAGTTTGATAAAAGTGCTGCAATAGCAGGATAAGTAGAATTATTCCAATAACTTGCCTGTACTTCTACTGTATTTTTTTCACTTACAATTGCGTCCCAATAACTTTTTACAATTTTCTTCTCTTTTGATACAACTAAAGTAGGAGTTGTTGTTACTACTTTTGTAATATCTGCCATAGCTATATCTCTATTTGCTTTTGCTAATTGAACTGCTAAAGTTGCTTCTGCTGAAATCAATGTAGCCCCAACAGCAATTCCTTCAGGAGTTCCATCTACAATTTTAGTATTTATATCAGCATATGGTGCTTTTTTGCCACTATCATAAAATACTTCCAATGCAGTTCCTTTAAATAATTTAGGTATTCCAATAAAAGCAAAAGGAAATCTACCTGTCCCTGTATCTGTTCCTGTTCCTCCACATCGAATCATTGCATTTAATAGATTTTGATTCCATCCAATTGAATTATAAGATGTCAAGGTTACGATTACTGTATCATCTAATGAATTTAATTTTGTTGCTAATAAATCTCTATCTGCTTCATTAGAATTATAAGTATCATATAATTGTGTGAAAACAATAGACAAATCTTCTCGACTAATAACTGTTAGCATTAGGCCAGTTCCAGAAGCACCACTTGCACTAATATTCTTTTTATTAAGTTTTAAATATCTAGCTGAAGAACTTTGATTATCCCCTGTTCCTCGTATAGATAATTCACCATCAATTGAATATTCCGCAGTTAATAGATTTATTGCATTATTTAATGCTAATTTTGTACTCATTACTAAATCAAATTTCTTTAATAATGCCGTTCTTTCTGATGATTTTATTTTTAGTCCTTTTCCTGCATAACTTATTAATGGTAATCCTACCCATTTATTTAATTCAACTTGTAATCCATCAACACCACATGAAGCTACAGTTCCAGTCAAAGAATTTTGATAATTATTTATTAATTCTGTTGAAACTGTTAAACTATTTGCTATATTTATTACATCAGCACTTTCTGCAAGAATTTTATCAAAAGATTCTCCTAATGAAACAGATTCATCATATGTAATATAATTATCTTTAGCAAAGGTTTTTATATCCATCTGCATAGAAGTAATTGCAACACTTATCTCAAATAATTGTTGGTCTACAAGAGTTAATTCATTATCAATTTGTACTTTAATAATTAATGCAGTTAATATATCTTTTTTAGTTTCTGCTATTTTAAGTTTTTTGTTTATGTCAACTCCTTTTGATGGTTTAATTGTTATTGGATAATCTGATGAATCTTGATTTAACCAATCACTTACAGAATTTAATGCAGTAACAATAGCACCACTAGGAGTAGTACCAACCTTAAAATAATCGTCTTTTGCATCAAATAATTCATCATATAATATATTGTCATCGCCTATTATTGCAAGTAATTCATCAGCAATAGCAATGATATCACCAGATTCATCTTGTACTTCTGTTTTTAATAATTCTAATGTATTAGATTGTTCTTCTGTGATTTCTTTTGCATTAATATATTCATTTACTTGAATTTGAAAATCACTTAATGCTGTGTTTAATTCGGTTATTTGTGTTTCTACATATCTTTTCCCATCATCTTGACGAGCTTTAGATATTGCATTAATAAGGATAGATTTTGTATTTTCTACAGTTTTAAATAATTCAGTTATTTTAATCCTTTCATCCTCTGGACTAGAATCACAAATGATAGCAATAGGGTAAGTTTTGGGATTTTCTGGTGTACCAATCCATTCATCAATTAGATATGTTTCTAGAATATTTAAAGCATTTTGATAATCAGTTTTTTCATTTACATCTGGCAAATCAAGAAATTCAAGTTGAGTAGCAATATTAATGATATCTAGTGATTCTGCAATTACCTTATCAAGAGATAATTTTAGAAATTTTGCCTCTATTGCTGTAATCCATCCATCTGCACCAAATCTAGTGATGTCAATACTTAAATTTAGAAGTGAACCATTTAATTCTTCAATTTGTTGATCTGTATATTCTGTAGCAGTTATTAATGATTCATTCCATTTTAGTTTATTTAATTCAATAATATCAACATAAGATTCAGTCCTATAAAGATAATCTGCAATTTTATCTCTAGCAGATTTATTTTTCTTAATATCTGAAATAGTTAATTTAATTTCTCCATTTTCAAAATCAAAACTTGCTTTTGTTATTTTTGCAGAAGCATCAATTCCTAATTGTTCTTGCATAATAGTTACTTTATTTCCAACAACAATTTTTTTCCAATTATGTTGTTCACTAAGAACTTCTAAAAAATTTATAATGCTAATTTCAATTCGTGTTTGAGGTATTTTTCGATTATTCATTTCATCTATTGCAGCAAAATATAAATCTGTATCTAGGATATAACTCTCATTTGACCACTCTTTTTCTATCTCGAATTTTATCTTTTCTTCTAATAATTCTTGTGTAAAATAATTAGATTCGGAAAGATCAATTTGAATAGTGTCAATTTGTAAATCAATAGCTGTAATTTGAGCTTTTATAGGATCAATCTCCAATTGTTTTGCATCTATTAATAATTGCTGTTCCGCTAAATCTGCAAGAAGGGTTGTAACACTATGTCCTAGAGATTTTTCTGATTCAATACTATCATTAATTGTTTTTAACACATCAGTTAATATTTTCATTTCATTATTTAAAGATGTTAATGTAATTTGCAAGGCAGATAGTTGTGCTAATAAATCAGTATGCACTAACGCATTTTGAGATAATGCTATCCTATAATCTAAAATAGCATTGCAAAGCTCATCGCTCATCCAGTCACTATGAGATGTGATATTTCCTAATTCATCACGAATAAATGGATAAAGGAAATAACTATAATCTTCAAGGAATGATGTGTTTATGGGGTTGACCCTTTGTATTGACAATCCATCTTTACCATATGCACTTAATCTAGTACAAAAATCTTGATCATCTTCACTTTGAATAATTGTACGCAAGTAATTCTTATTAGTAATTCTAAATCCATCATTTATTCCAAATTTATCAGTTTCATAAAAATTTATTATTCTGTTTTCTGTATCAAATTTAGCAAGAATTTTAAATTTATCAGATATTTGATTGTTTATAAATTCTAATTTTGTTCCTGTAATACTTTCAAATGTTCTGTATGTATCATCAATTGAGGTTGGAAATATTCCTAAAGTCCACAATGTCCCTTTTAATATTCCATCTGTAGTAACAGTGGTAGTTGTGGAAATACCATTGGTTATAGTAGTTGTGTCCCTTGTAAATCCATTCATTATTTCAGATAATTTTACGGCACTTACATTATAATTGTGTAGTCTTTTGTTATTTAATTCATTCTCTAGAGAAACGCAATTAATCTCAAAATAGTCAGAATCATCATCTGCTGATGGAATTGGACTAGTAATTACAAACCATTGAATATAATCACTTAGAACTAATTTTATTAAATATCTGTTTCTTATTAAATCTACATGAGGATTGCGTTCTATTTTGTGTTCAATATCAACATCAATCTGGCAAGGAATAGAAAATATAAGTTCGTCAAGAGCAGATAAATTTATATCTAATGTGGTATTATACGCTTCTGGTAAATTACAAATTGTCATTTTGTTTGGTTTACACAAAGATAATTTTGCTTTTTGTATTTCTTTTGATAAATCTATATCTGTAAACATTTATTTTTATCTCCTTTTATATAATTTAGAGAAGTTTGAATTGGTATTTAAATTGAATTTTCATATTTCCAAAACATTGTATTTGGTTAATTCCTCTTATAAAATCTAAAAATACTCCATTGTGATTATCGTATCTGTAAGTATTTGGAATTGATGTTTGGATATTTCCATATTCATTATTAATTAGAATATCTTCATTGTTTAGAAGAGATGTTATTTTTAATTCTTTTCCTCCATCGGAAAGATTTACTATTGAAATATCTCCGTCTCCTATTTTTTTAAATGATATAATTGGTTTACATGGAAAATCACCATTATTTATAAATTCAATATTTGTTCCAGTTAAAGGATTAGATGATAGGTCAAAAAGTGAAGATAAGAAAATGGGAGAGTAGTTAAATGCATCTATATTACGAAATTGGATATTTATGTAACCCTGACGAAGAGAGTTATGTACTAATTCAGGATTAGCATTAGCTATTGTATAATATCTTTTATTTGGATTATCAGAAAAATACATTTCTTTATAATATGTTTGGCAAAGCCATCTTGTGGTTTCTTTGAGTTTTTCATCATCCCATGGTTCTAAAAATGCAAATTGAACTGGAATTATAAGTGGTTTTCTAGTTAATCCTTGGAAAAATGGGCGGTCATTGTATCGAGTTGAAGATTCTCTTATTTCTATTTCTGCTACAAGTGGTTCTGTGCTTAGTCCTGATTTTCCTACTGAGCAGTTGATTAATCCTTGAGTTATACTAGAAATTCCATCATACATAAAATAGAGCGACTCTACAATGGTCATGTTTTCTTTCACCTCAATTAATGCAGAAAGATTGTTGATTTCTCCCTGCATTTATTATTTTATTATTTTTTAAGTATTTTAACTAAATCATCATAAACCAAACTTACGATTTCCTTCGCTTGTGACCTAGTAGTGCCTTTAGGTACTGAAATATTGAATGTTGGGGATAGGTTATTAGTAGTGGTATTTGTTAGATTATTTGCCAATTGTGGCATTTGGAATGACTGCAATGATATATTTGGTAAAATAGATGGCATATTTTTAATTAAGTCCATTAGTGAACCATTACTATTTATTCCAGTTCCATTGGCATAAGATGGAATGTTTAGGAGTTTAGATTTACTTATTAATTGTTCTGTTAGGTTATGTGGAACAACTTCAGTACCTTTTTCTAGATTCATGATTTCAGGGCCATTATTTCCACTAAGAAATGGTCTACTATTAGGAGGAATTATTAATTCTCGACCCTCTTCTGAAGTCTTTGCTGGCCCTCCTGGATGATAATTTGTCCCTGAAGCATAATTAGGAAATGCATCAAGTTCATTTGCAGCAGATTTTATCTGTTCTATTGTATTAATTATTGCTTGAAAACTTGTATCAATTTTACCAGCTTGAGTTGTTAACGTAGTAGTAAATTCATCAGCAAAGATATTAAGACTTTCTTTAATTCCTGTAATATTTCCATCAAGAATTAATTGAACCTTATCTAACCAATATTGATCATCTAACATTAATTCATTAAAAGTTGTTTCCGTTAAAGTTTTTTGATCATCTAAAGATTGCTTCTTTGCTTCATAAGCATCATTCTCCGATTGTTTTTTTGCTTCTGATTCTTTTTTAATAGCATCTAATGCATCTTGGAGGTTTTGTTTACGAAGATCGATAGTATGAGTATCTTGCATATCATCAATTTCAGACTGTTTTTCTGCTAATTGGGCTTGAAGTTCAGCTAATTTGGCTCTTCCTTCTGCAGACGTATCTCTAGAATAGATATTAATTTGATCTTGGATCGTTTGAGCTTCTGACTGAGATTTATCAAGATTTTTTGTATAATCTTCGGCATTTGCAAGACGATCTATTGCAGAAATTTGTTTATTAATAGAGTCTTCATACTTTTTCTCTTCAGCATCTAAATTGTCAATTATTTCTTTATGTCTACGATCTTCTGCTTTAACTTGTGTTTCTATTTTTGCTAAATCAATTATTTCTTGTTGTTTAGCAGCATCTTTTAGAATTCGAACTATATCATTAGCGTAATCTTGTATAGATTTTTGATTTTGATTAAGTGTGAGTTTAAGATTTGCCATTTCATCATTCAAAGCTTTTTGAGCTTCAGTAGTTAAATCTGTAGCTTTTATTAAATGACCAATAGTAACAATTTCATTAAATATTGCATCTTCTTTTTCTTTTAATATGGTAATTTGCCTTGCTTGTTCTTTAGCATATTCTTCAGATGATTTGTCATACAAATCCATTATTGATTTAGATAAATTCATTTTCTTATCTAAATTAGAAAGAGATTGTTCAAATTTCTCAATTTCAATTTGTATTAAGGAGTTTTTTTGTGCTACTAGTGAGTCTGTAAGTGTATCAATGGATACACCTGTTTCATGATATGATTTTTCTAATTTTTGTAATTCGTCATGAGTCATTCCCATGGTTTTTCTAGTTTCTACACTTGAATTTTTGAATTTCGTTTGATAAGCGAGGGTGTCCTCACCTTTAGGATCAAACCATGATAGGGTTTCCCTGACTGAATATCCACCTTCAGATGATACTTTTGCAAATTCATCTTCCATTTTTGAACGAGCTTGAGATAATTGGGATATTTGTTTTGACTGTCCTTCAATTAGTTGACGAGAAAGAGAGAGTTCTGAATTATAATCTTTTGCAGATTTTGCGATTTGGATTTGCTTTTCAAGGAGTTTATTAGATTCTTCTGTGATTTTGGATTCGGTTAGAAATGATCTGATTAGTGACTCTTCGATCGAGACGAATTCTGAGAGTGGGGTTGTTGGGGATGATTTTTCTTTTTTGTCTTTATCTCCAATACCTGCAACAGAAGCAGGTTTCCAATTAAGGACATCGTTCATTTTACTTATAGAATCTGATAATGAATTTACTTCTTTTTTTGTTTCTACAAAATTAGATTGAGCCATTCCTAAATCTTCTGCTATTCTCCAATTTCCGGTACTTCCAGTATTATTAGAACGAGCAGACCAAAGTTCTTGCAACATATCAATTTCTGCTTGATAAAATGCCATATTTTTTACAGCAGTTTCATAAGTAATTTGTTGAGATTTAACATTAGCTATCAATTGTTCTCTAGATTTTGCCATTGTTGTTTCTGCAAGTTCTACTCTTTTTTTAGACTCCTCTTCTAAAAGAGCGATAATTATTTGTCCATTTTTAGATTCTGCAGGAAACATAGATAAAAGCATATTCTTTACTTCGGCTAAACGTTTAGTTTGTTGCTCATTTTTATCTGCAACAGAAAGCAATTCTTTGTATTCATTAACTAAATCTCTTGTGTTATTAGCCATATCTAATTGAGTTTGCGAAGATTTAATTTGTTCTGCTTGATATTCTGTTGAATTTTTCTTGCCAGTTACTAAACTTCCGTTTAATTCATCTTGTCTTTGTTTTGCAATTTCAATAAATTCTGACCAAGTTTTAATTTGAAGAATATTAATACCTAAATTAGTTGCTAAATCCTTCATCTCGTCTGACAATTTTGTTGGGTCATATGATACATTTGCTTGAATTAATCCTAACTCTTCATCATGAGTATAAAACTCATCCTTTTTTTGACTTGCTTCTGCTATTTTAGAAATTAATTCATCAAACTTTTTTATCTCTGCTTCTGCATCGTTAACATTTTGAAGACTTGGAGAACCAATTTTATCCATTACTTCATTTAAATCATTAAATGCTTTTGTTGATTTTTTTACTGTTTCTGTAATTTTATCTTGTTCTTCTTTTAATTGTTTTTGCTTTCCTAAATAAGTAGCCACACCTACTGTAACCGTGGCTAATCCAATAATTACAGCTAACCATGGATTTGCTACTGCAAGTAATTTCATAGCAGTTCCAAGTTTAACAATTGCCCCAACTACATTTGTTATTTGAAGTGTTAAACCTATTGCTGTTATTGATAATGCTGTGATGGAAATTTTTGCGGTTGTTGACAGTTTTGCTAACTCATTTAAACCTTTAATAAATGTAGTTGTTACTCCTAATAATCCACCCATCGCAACAGCAAGACCATTTTCGCCTAATGTATATGCAAATTCTTGACCTGCTGATTTAACTTTGTTAATTTGACTTTCGAGACTTGCTAAATGCTTTCTATTCTCCTCCAAGGCCGAGAAGAGTGATTGTTGCGATGTAGTTGTTGCTCTTGTCGCTATGTCCCAATTATCCATAAGAGCCAAAAACCGTGTTAAATGATATCGCGAGCCAATTGTAAGACCTATTTGCTGACGTTGCTCATTCGACAAAGTTCGATATTTTATTGCAAGATCAGACCAAATCTGATCTACTGTACGGACTTCTCCAGAAATATCACGAATAGCGATGCCAACACTATTAAGAATTTTTTCAGAGTCATCTGAAAATGTACGTGAGATAGTGGTTTTTAAGCTATTCCCAATAACATTTCCACTCTCTTTTGTGGCTGTTTGGATTGCTGTCGTATATCCAATTAAATTGTCGATTGTTGCACCATATTGTTGTGCAGATTCGCCAGCTTTCGACAAACTTTGCGCTAGACCAATACTCGTAACTGCGAAATTATTGTCAACCTCATTTATACGATTTATTATAGAAACAGAGTCTTCAGCAACTATGTTAAATTGTGCCATAGTGGCCGTTAAATATCCAGCCATTTCGCTAGTTTTAAGCCCTGTCACATTAGCTCCTAAAAGAGCTGAATTTGCCATCTCGATTGATTGAGCTGCCTCAAAACCTTGTTTTCCAAATTCTACCAAAGAATCTTGGGTCTCAGTAATTGTCCTCCCATAAGCATTCGCAGATTTTGCAGTATTTTCCATTAATTCTCCAAAATATGTATTAGAAGACATTACCTTAGACATTTCTACTAACCTTGTGTTTATTGAGATAATTGCCTGTGGAATTTGTTGCAAAATATTAAGAAATGAATACATACTGCCCATTACGACAGACCATACCATAGCCTTGGTCGCCGCAGTACTCATGGCTTCTCCAAGACCCCAACTACGAGTCATACCATCCCTAAGTGCTTCATTAAATTGATACATTTGACCTGTTGCTCTATCAATATAAACCCCTAAGTTTAGATGTTGACTACCATTTCTTAATTGTTGTGTAACTCTTATATATTGTTCTGTTTGTTGAATATTGGAAGCAATTAACCTATGACCTTCCAATAAAGAAGTATTGTAGTATTGCTGTGCATGAGTAGCATTGGTAATTGCTGGATTTAGACGAGTAAATTGATCATATTGAGTAAAATTAAAACCATGAGAATCCTTCTGCCCTTGTCTTATGGTTTCGTAAAATCTCTTTATTCTGTTTTCAAGATTTTGTAATTGTGTTAATTGCTCTGGTCTTATATTTATACCTAATTCATTTTTTCCTTGAAATTGTTTGATAATGTTCTTGTATCGTTCTAACTGACTTTCTAATACTCTAGAACTTTCTGGAGAAAGACCATTTACTTTAACACCTATGCCTAAAGCAGATTGCATTCTAGTATTTAATAAATTAGCTTGTTGTTGTATTGATTTTTCTGTTTGATTAAATAATCCTGCATATAGTTGCTGTTGTCTTTGAATATTTTGTTCTGCTAATTGACGTTGCTTTAATTGTTCCTGTGCTAATCTTTCTTCTGCTTTTTTTACATTATCTATTTCTCTTGCTAATTGAGTAAGAGTAGTTATTTGATTTCTAATTTCTTGAACATTTGTTTTAGATATATTTGACATATCCAATTCTTTTATTTTTTGAGATAGTTGTTGAACTTCTGTAATTAATGCAGGATTTATTTTAAATGGCTCCAACGATTGTTTCATTTTACTCTTAGAAGCATTTAAAGCATCTACCGCTTCTCTTTGTCTTTTTAGATTAATTGTTTCTTCATTAATTTGTTTTGATCCAGATTTAGCATTAAATATCTCTGTAACCTTAGTTAATTGTCCAAAAGCATTTTCTAATTCTTTTATTTCTTTTATTTCTGTTAATATTCCATTGTTTTTAGTTTCTATGACAGATTGTTTATTGACATTTTCCATTGTTCTTCCAAGACTTTGAAAAGAAGTATTTAAATTATTAACTTGATTAATAGAAGGAGAAATAGTTTTGCTAATTTGATCTAATCCCTTTATAGATTCTGTATCAAATGCAATATGTAATTTCTTCGTACTAACATACTCTTGTAATTTTATTATCGCCTTGTCTATATTTCTTTGACTATCTGCGTAATTAACTTGCATAATTAATCCTAAATTATCAGCCAATTAATTTCACCTCACCTCTCTTTGGTAATAAAACTTGATTTAATATTCTAAAAATTGTATTATATTAATACGATTATTATAAAAACAATAAGGAGTGTTAATATTATGGAGATATTATTAATTATAATTAGTTTATCTTTGGTATTCTTTGGTTTATATATTTCAAATCAGAAAAGAAAAGGTATCGTTAAATTTATTCAATTCAAGCATATCAACGGCATTGATGAACTAGCAAAAGAAATAGATGTAAGAATATCTTTTGAAGAAAGCAAATTAAAAATTGATAACATAAAAATACCAATATATTCCATAGACAAATTAGAAATTTCTTCTTCTAAACAATTAGTAGAGAAAGAGAAAAGTGTAATTAATAGAGCTATCATTGGAAGCGCAATGGGAGGAGTTGGTGCTATTGTTGGTGGTATTTCTGGAATAAATGACGGAACAAAAATAACTAAATTAATGTATTATTTAACAATTACTTTTAAAGACAATAATATTGCAATATTTTCTTTTAATAGAGATGGAGATAGATTCGATGTAGAAAATGTTATTAAAAGACTTAGATAGATATAAAGAATAACATTAATAAAGAGACACTTTGGTTAGTGTCTCTTTTTCATTACATATTATTATCTATACCTATTACTATTAAATGCTACTACAACCGCTTCAAGTAACATTTTTTGCATATCTCCTTGAATTTTCTTCATGGCTGTTTCAAGAAACTTAGATTCTGGACGATTATGAAAATAGTCAGGAGTAGTGTCTTCCCATCCATTCCATGAGAATCCGTAATTCATCAATCCTCCGACATATGTTGGTTGACCGTCAACAACTGAAAAATGATCCATCTTCTCTGAATCACAAAATACCTTAATTTCAAATGAAGTTGTATTAAATTTAACTGACGAACTCACCGAATTTAAAAGTTGGTAGGTGCGTTCATAATATTTTGGAGAATATGACATATACAAATTATCCCATATTGCTTCATATAATCTTTGCTCTCCAATTCCTCTAATATAATTTACTTTTTTCTGAAATTCAGTACTTGACATTAAGTTATGTAAGTTAATTTGTTGAACTTGCATGTTATCACTCTTTTGCTTCTGTGTCGATAAGTTGTTCTTCATTAGAACTTTCATTTTCATTGCCCAACATTTTATTCAGCAATGGAATATTGTCAGTCATTGTTTTAATCATGGAATTAATTCTCTCTACTTCTTCTTGAGGCAATGCTCCTACTATATGATCAAAAACTTCAATATCCATAAGTGTTTCTGTCCCTGATATTAATTCTACAAGATCGTCTGAAAGAGGAATATTTGAAAAATATTTAACTAATAATGCAGAGAATAGAAATGCTGTATTTCTAACTAATTCTAAATCAGTAACTATTGTTTTCAATTCTTCCTTAAAAGAAAAATAATCTACGATCATCTTTTGAACATCTGTCTTCTTAAAATATTTATTTATTTCTATCGTGTAAGAATCAGAAAAACGATCTGTGACTGTTAATGATATTCTTTCGTTGAATTTGGTGGATATTTTAGAGATGTTTTGTTGATTTAATTTTTTAATTGTCATTTTATTTCCTTCTTTCAATTATTATTTTATTTTTAACAATACCTCAGTTAATTTATTTTTTACACCTTCACAATTGTTCTTCAAGTCATATGGATATAAATCTATAAAAATAATATCATCTCTAGATTTATAATAATTATTTTTCAATAATATTTTATCTTGGTAGTTTTTAAACATAGATAATTCACCTTGATAATCTTTTAAATATAATCCATAATACTCAATGATTACTGGTTTATCTAACTCAATATCATTTAAACAATCAATGACAAAATCAGGACATATTTTATTTATACCATTGTATTTATATGTATATTTTCCTGAATGCATAGAACCGATAGCACAAATGCCTTTAATATTCAAGTCTCTTTTAATTGATTCGTACACCATTATTTCTTGCTTACTATCACATTTTACTCCATCATACGCTAGGCATAACCCAAAATCTTCTGGATTCCACACTTTACTATATTCAGGAAATGCTAAACATGCCCATTCATAAAATGATGTAAATTTTCTTGATCGATGTCCACTATTTTGTAAATATGCACAAAACTTAGGACATAATTCAGTCATAAAAGTGAAATTTAAGTATGTTGGCAAATCATTTTTTATATCAAGGATTAGATCATTCATTCTATAATTAACAAAATTTCTTAAAGCCTCTAATAGATTGCCAACAGATGTATTTGCATTTCTTGATAGTTCCCATTGAAATAATATATTATTTTCTTTTATGATAGGATAGCTCTCTACCAACAAATCATATGTATCAATCTTAAATGTATTAAAATAATACAATGGCCTTAATTTTGTTTTGTTGAAATATTTTAAAACCCATAATTGTAAATTTTGATATTTATTTATATTATCTAAAATACTCTCTTTACACTGATTTTCACAATAATGTTTAATAGCCCTTATTCTGTTTTCTTTACTATCCCAAAAACCGTCTGTTTTATTTACAAAATCCAAGTCAACAATTGGCAGTTTAGTTATTGGATGTAAAATATTCTTTATTCCAAAAAACCATATAAATAAATCCATGTGACTCATAATACTATTATTGATATTATTATATCTTCTTTTACCTTGCCATAGATTAAACACTTCTTTGTTAAACAAACCTGTAATTCCATAACTATTTAAGATTTTTTTAACTGTGATATTGTCGCTTTTCATCCAATTATCAATTATTTCAATAGCTGTAATATCGTCATATTTATACATATCTGTTTCTTTAAAACCGTACTCTGGGAAACATATTTGTAACATCTCTAAAACAGTACTGAATTTATTCGTTATTATAAATCTATACTCATTTAATCTTGGGCAATTTACATTTTCACAGATTTCTTCTCTCGTAACATATCCCATTTTTTCAAAAACAATATATCTAACTACTTCTATAAGGTTTTCTTGATTATAGCAATGTTTTGGCATTTGAATTATAGTCCCATTATAATAGTATTTCCACCATTCTACAGGGGTTACATCCGTGATATTATCATATATTATTCCCTTGTCTCTATAGTGATCTCTGGTGTCTCGTTTTTGCATACATTCTAAACATATATTTTTTAAGTAAAACAAACTATGGACATTACCTTTAGGAAAAAATTCGTTTGTGAAATCTTTTGTTTCTCCACATTCTAAACATTTATTCGATACAACAATATTTGATTCTTTTATATCCTCATTAAATATTTTGGAAAATAATTCCTCTGAGTTTCTATTAAATACTATAATACATAAACTGTCTAAATTATAATCGCATAATAATTGGTTTAAATTATGATCTATCAAATCGCTTCCATTAATAATATTTTTATCTAGTTTTAATTTATATTTCAACCACTCTAAAGCTTCATTTATATTATTTTCATTTTTCCAGAAAGTAGAAGGAAAGTTAACATGTTTCTTAAATTCCCAAAGTTTAATATTATACTCAGAATATATTTCTATGATTAATTGCTTTGATTCTTTAATTTTAATAATTGAATCAAGTTTATATTCTTCTAAAATATTATTGCCAAATTGGTTACATATATCTTGATATCCCCAATTAAGAATAGAATCAAACAAATGCTTTAATACAATATATTTGTATTGTTTATGTTTAGAAAATCCATTTGGAAATGACTTCAATTTTCCATTTAATACTAAATTAAAAATATGTATTACTTCAAACTCAGATAAACTATTAATTACAATTTCACTTGTTATATTATATTTATCTGCCCAGTATGTAATAGTTTTTGTATGTTTACCGTATAATAAAGAAGCTCCCTTCCTACCTAATACTCTGTAGTTTGTAATAAATTCATCTATATTATCTATCCAATCAGGAGTATCTTTTGGTTTATGACTCCATGAATTATTTTTTCTATTATGATCTGTCGAACATTTTACAGAGCAAAATCTTAATCCGTCTTCTAAAAACTTATAAAGTTTTTGCTCAATATCTCCTCCGCAATTATCACATTGTCGTATAACTTTCAATGGTATACTACCAAGTTTAAGTTTTTCACTTAATAATATTACAATATTTTTTAAAGTTTTATTTGGTAACATTGGTACAATTTCATTAACATGTTGTACTCTTCTATTTAACAAAGAATCAATTACAATATGATATTCTTCCATTGACCAAATATCATTTTCTTCCAATTTATTATTCTTAATTACCATACATACTTTGCATGTTGTTCTATAGTATCCTCCACCTCTTGAATGATACTCACCAACTGGTTTCTCCTTACCACAAACCTTACAAACTTTTGTCTCAACATTTGTCTTAACATTTTCCATCAATAAACAACTCGCTTTCTTATTTTTATTTTAGTTTACTCGCCCATAAAAATATAAAACTAGCAAGAAACGATGTGCGAGTTACATCTAATAGTGGGTAATTAAGCCACTACTTCTTGCTAGTAAAATTATCAAATTTAAATTTCTACAAAACAAAAAAGACACATATTTCTATGAGTCCTTTAAAAACCTTATATTCTATTTAAAACCAATAAACCAAAATAATCACAATCTAACCAAAACAAACATCAAACATTTCCTAATAAATCCCCTAACAAAACCATCCTTAACCAAAACTTCCTCACCATTCCAACCACAATTCCCATCCTCAAACTCTTCATTAGCATAATACTCTTCATATTCTTCATAATAATCTCTACAAGGCAGATAAAATAACTTACCCATAATCAAACCAACTCACTTTTTGCTATGTATTCATCACCTATCCCCTTACTCATCCCCTTATATTTCTTCCTAATCTCCCTCATCATCCTACGATACAATCCCACACATCCCCTCTTTACATCCTTCACAACAACAAAACTATCCCTACTACTACCAAAACCCGAATCTCTACCTCTCACAAACAATTCTACAACATCCTCACGACTCTCAAATTCTACAACTTCCCAATCTAAATCATATCCTGCTAATAAATTAATTTCCCTTAATTTACTAATCTCATTCTGCAATTCTAAATTAATCTCATCACAATTATCACATTCGCACTCGAACCAACTCATAGGACTATAAGTCGAGTAGTAATACCACTTATAATCTCCTCTACCAGTTTTCATATTATTGGAGAAAATATTGAGTTTGCCACCATAATTTCCATTGGTATCCTTAATACAATATGCTTTAATCATTTTTATGTAACTCCTCTACTCTAATATTTGTTAAGGCCGTTGGTTATCAACCTCTTAATAAATATTATAGAGGATATTAGATGTAATAACAAGTGTAATAACTAATGTAATTACATCATATTCAACTGTTTAAACCATATTATCTCTATTTATCTAATGATTCCTTAGTATTGCTACTATTATCTTTGCTTAGCATCGTTTCAATCAGAAATCTAACCAATTCTGAAACACTAGTCTGATTATCTTTTGCCTTTTCCTCTAATTGTTTTTTAAGTTTTGGACTCAATCTTACAATGATTTGTTCACTTTTAAGTCTTGGCATTCGTATCACTCCATTCTGTTTTTATTATACCAGAATTTCATATGTTGTAACCACATATGTATTTACGGAGTGAAATAATCAGGAACCTTTACCTCTATATCAGCATAATATCACACAAAACATATCCATGTCAAACAATTTTATTTTATACTTTACAAATCAAACCACAACATGTATAATGATGAAGGTAGTACAAAATAGAAAATACAATATAGAAAGGAAGTGAGAAATATTATTAGAGATGGGCCAGAGTAATATAGATACATAAGGATTAAAATAGAAAGGAGAGGGCAAGGTTGGTACTACCTTAAAAGAGTGTAAAAATTTCAACAACTTTGTAAGTCATAATAATATAAAAATAAATTAATAATTGAAAGAAGGAAATAAAAACATGACAACAACAATGACAACTGAATTACAAGTATTCACTAGTGAATTATTTGGTCAATTAAGAGTAATCGAAATAAATGGCAAACCATTTACAGTAGCTAACGATGTTTTAAGAGCATTAGGGTATTCTGAAGGTGGATGGAGAACTACATTATCAAGAAAATGCAAAGGCGTTACAAAATGTAACGGGTTAAAAGTTAATGGAATTGAAATAAATCTTATACCAGAAGGAGATATTTATAGACTTATAGCAGGAAGCATTTTGCCAGAAGCAGAAAAATTTGAATCATGGGTATTTGATACTGTTCTTCCTACAATTCAAAAATATGGTGCTTATATGACAGAAGAAGTAATTGAGAAGACCCTTACAGATCCTGATTTCATAATTCAACTGGCAACACAGTTAAAGACAGAACGTCAAAAAAGATTATTTGTCGAGCAACAATTAGAAGAAGCACAACCTAAACTTGATAAATATGGAGTATTTTTAGATGCTGAAGGTACATATACATTTGAACAAGTTTCAAAAATGTTAAGCACTAGAAGCAAAGAGGAAGGGAGTAAGATTAAAGTCAATAAGAAAACTCTGCCAAGTATTCTTAGAGATTGTGGTATTATTAGCAAAAATAAAATTAAAGGAAGATATAAGAATTTACCAAATAAAGGTTTTGAAAATTACTTTAATATTTCTTGTGAAAGTGATAGGGACGATATTGATTCTGAGTTGACAAGAGTCAAAACTATCGGTATTGATTATATTTATGATATTTTGTTAGATAGAAAGGAGAAAGGTAAGAATTTAGTTGTGTTGGGGTAATATATAAATAATATGTGTAGAGACTCTACTAGAACTAGAGTCTCTTTTCTTTAATAAAATCATTCTAATCCACAAAATTAACCCTACACATACAATCACTCCAACAACAAATTCTAACTCAACACAGACAATCCTCACGCTTGCTATGACATTATAAAGACCTCTGAAACTAATCAGAGGTCAAATTTTGATTCATATAAAAACACAATAATTCCCAATTAATTCTACCTAATACTTCCACAAATAACTCTATCATATCCAATCCATGTTAGCATAACTAAACTATTCCCTTTTCTCCAAACAAACATAGGATCTCCATTATCTAAATAAACTGTCTTATAATATACCCAACCATTTGCTGTAAATAAAGTATTGACAGAACTATACTCTATATCATTTACACCATAAACATAATAAGCATTTCCACTTGAAGTGAATGAATCCTTATAATTAACTCCTACTGGCATTGGAACATCTGATAATAATGGAAAATACTTCACATAATTACTAGTTGCTTGTATAACTAATGCTAAATTTACTTGCTTATCATATCCATTAACATTTCCACTAAATATAAATGTTCCTGCTTTACTTGTATCTACAATTAAACTACTTGATAATGATTGTGTTTTTACTTCACTTGCATTTGATGAATTTTCTAAATCTAATATCTTTTGTTCTGCTTTAATTTTAATTTTATCAGATTCTGTATTTAAAATTGATGAACTTGATGAAGTAATTACTTGATTAGAAATATCATTAATTAAATTATCATCAGCATTATCACTTTTAACTGCAGATGTAACTACAACAGGATTGGTATTCCAAGTAATTAATAATTGTTTCTTACTACCATCATTCATTGTTGCTGAAACTGTTGGTGGTAAAGAAAAACTGTCATTTTGATTAATAACTTCTACAATATCTGGAATATAATAAATAGTTTGTTCTGGAGGAACAGTAGAATTTATTGTAAGTGTTAATTTAACTTGTTTACTGTATCCATTAACTTTTCCATAAAATTCATATGTTCCTACTTTGCTTGTATTTATTGTTGAAGGACTCCATGTAACTGCAACTTGCTGTTTAGAATTGTTAGACATTATTGCTTCAACTGTTTTAGGAAGTGAATAACTGTCATTTTGATTTATAGTTTTTGTGATATCAGAAATAGACATAATAGTAGCAATTGGTGCAGTTTTTACAGTAACAGTACATTTAGCAGATTTTTTGTTATCTACTGTGGTTACTGTGATAGTGGATTTACCTGCTTTTATTGCAGTGATTAATCCTTCTGAATTTACTGTGGCAATTTTAGTATTACTTGATTTCCATTTTACTGACTTATTTGTTGCATTTGAAGGGGATATAGTGGGAATTAATGTTTCAGTTGAGCCTGTGTTTAGGGTTATTGTTTTGCAATTTAGAGTTATTTTTGTTGGTTTTATGGTTTTTGTTGATAATGATATAGAATTTAATTGTGATGTATTTACCTCTGATGCTAATGTAGGAGATGTTAGGATTGGGGTTAATAATAGGGATAAAGATAATGTCAATGATAATGTGATTGTGGAAATTGTTGAGAGTAGTTTTTTGGGGAATTGTTTTCTTTTCATATAGTTTTCCTCCTCTTACTTTTAATTACTTATCTGGAAATTGCTAGATTTTTATTGTGATTAATTGTGACAATTATTTTATTTATTTGTTTTGAGAAAATGAGAAAGGATAATAATAAAAATTTAAGCAAATAATCAATCCTAGTCATTGAGCGATAGCGAAATGGCTAGAAGAGGACAACGCTTTGTCCGTTACCCCTTCGTTCTCTTTGACATGTCATGATATTTATTATATTATTTTGCTAGGGCGATTTCCATCGAGGATCATTTCAGCAATTTTGGTGTCCAAAAATTACTTCATGAATATGATTAATAAAAGTAACAAGTGAAATTCAACCTGTTACCAACCTGTTACCTCTAAAACCTTTATATAGCAATACTTTAAGAGATAGTAACAGGTAACAGGTGAAATCTTTATCAATTATATAATAAATAATTTTTCATTTAACTTTTATTTTATATCCTCTTGTTACCTTGTTACTTTAATAAAAATGAATTAAAAATACTATTATAGTAAGGGTTTGAGTGGTAACAGGTGAAATAATTTTGCCTGTTACTCACCTGTTACTTTACAATTTTACTTGTTACTTTTTCTTTAAATCACTATAAATCCATATAGTTTTTCCTTCAGTTTTCTTTTGTTTCTTATTATATTTTAATCTCTTCAATTCTTTACCAAAGTTTATATTGTTCATTTTCATAAATCCATTATCTCCACACCATACTCCATAGGATTCATATAATGATGCACATGAAATATATTTATTTTCTTCATCTGTAGTTATATATTTTTCTTCCATATATTGTTTCACAGGATTAGAATCTAATTTATACTCTTCAAGTTTATTATTAACTTCAATACTTTCAGTGAATTTCTTTTGTTTTGTTAACCTTTTGAGACCACTTAATGCAAACATAAATATACCATCTGCTTCTAGTTTTAATTTTTCCGATAAATCAATATCTATCTCGTCTCCTTTAAATTGTTTATTAAAAGGAATTATAGACAATCTTCTATACAATCCGTCTGATTTATCTTTGGTAACTGGTAAGTTATTCATTGCAAATATTAATTTTGCTGTACTTGGGAATGAAAACTTATCTTTACCTTTATACTCACCATCAATCATATCCCCAGATACTATTTTCTTAAAGAATGCGGTAGTTTTTAAATTACCTTCTATTTCTGATGATTTATTAATAAGTTTACCAAACAAAGAAACTCTAGAAAAAGCTCTGTCTAATTCGCTTATGTCAACATCACTAATATTCTTACTACCCCATATATAATCCATTATGTCTAACAATACTGATTTACCATTAGACCCTTCTCCTATCAACATAAATGATTTATGAAATTTGCATGAAGGTGTAAGGCAATAACCTAACATTTCACCAATCAATTTAACTCTTTCTGCATCTTTTTCAAATGTAGACATCATATAATATTTCCAATTAGGAGAATTATTTAGCGCTTCAGGATCATAATTTACATTTAATTTTATTGTACTATAATCTTCTGGAAAGAATTCGTCTTTATAGAAAACAGTATTCTCAATGTCAGTAATATCTAATGTTCCATTCTTTACTATTAATCTATTTCTGTTTGCATTAAGTAATTCTGCTAATTTGTCGTTATTAACTTGATTTATAAGCATACGAAAAGTAGAACTTATCTTTGCATTTGTCAATTCATCTTCTGATTCAAGTATTTCTGCAATTAATTGTTGAATATGTAAATCAGAACAATTCTCCCAAATTACTCCGTTGAATATTAAAAATCCCATACCCGTACTATAAACAACATTGTGCTTAGTTATAAAGTAATCAACAAATGATTTATCCATAAATTTACCATCCTCATAAAATTTTCCTTCAGTAATTTCACTTATTTTACCATCTGAATTGTAGCGATATTTCTTTGTTATTTTCTCTGTTTTAATTACTATAGAAAATTCTTTATTCTTATTTTTATAATCTCTAATTACCTCAAAAATTGTTTCTTCGTTTATCATGTTTATTTCACCTAGTCCTTTCATTTTGAAATCATAGCCACTATTAATTATTTAATTATAGGAGTCTTAGAATTACACCATTCAATAAAAGCAGATTTTAGTGAATCAGTTTTATCGAATTTGACATATGTGTCATTTTTAGAACCAATACCTACACTTAAAGGAATTAATCCTTTTTTGAAATAGAATTCTGCTTGTCGTAAATTGTAAATATAAACGACATTATGATTGTTAATCATTTATAATCATTCCTTTTTTATTTATTTTTATATCTATAAAATATTAAAATCCCAAGTCGTTGGGATTCTCTAAAACCATTGCTACAGGCCACTTTCAGGATGTTAAATATCCTATGAAAATGTCCTTTTATTTAGTGGGGGGTTGGGGGTAGGAGAGAGATATGGATGGGATGGGATTAAGTTGTAATTTTAATCCCGAATACTTCTTGCAATCTTTCATCTTTTTTATCT
>Ga0209728_1000545_pt1 | contig 29093 bp, 62 predicted proteins | sample RifGroD1_FD_183997 | JGI IMG/M metagenome (GOLD analysis project Ga0209728, IMG submission 183997) | Groundwater microbial communities from Rifle, Colorado, USA - Groundwater D1 (SPAdes) (version 2) | ecosystem: Environmental > Aquatic > Deep subsurface > Groundwater | place: Rifle, Colorado... | reverse complement strand
ATACTTATAACCTGTTTTAAAGAATTGATTCCATTCCTTTTTAAACAATTATAAGTCATAATAGTCATTTCTTGAATTGATTCTATTTCCATAATAATTTCCTCCTTTCCATCGCTTGAAACTTTTGATTCCAAGGGATAATTAATAAACATTAACTATCCCTAAGACCTTACTTCTAGAATTATCTAACATAATAACAATATTACCACCGGATACTGGAATTACAACGCGAAATCCCTCACATGTTGTTTTACCTTCTTTGACATAAGGAGCAAGATCAAAATCAAATAGTTTTGCAAAATCTATTAATTTCATAAACAATCATCCTTTCTAATTTACCACTTTTTTCAAAATATAACAAACTATTCAACACACTTTAACCCATCTTTCATCTCAGCAAAATCATATTCATTCCTAACATGTCCTATAGTAAATAAAGCCCTACAATCATCATTTAAGCAGACTAAACTAACATCCCAACCATACCCTGACCCTTCTCCTTTTACAGTGTCCCAATCGCATCCTGTGAATCCTACACTGAGTTTTAGATTTGTATTGCATAATGGACATTTAAGCTTTGGCATTTATGATTGCCTCCTTTAATTTACTTGTGGTTACATTATACTAAATAATATTAGAGATGTGTCATATACTATAAATTCTACCTTTCAACGTATTTCAATTTCAGAAGGGAAATAAGAATCCTCTATATTTACAAGATTTGCTCCTGCTTTATATAGCATTCCTTCTACTTCTATATAACCATCTGAATCATTCAGAATCTTTGTGACCACTCCTATCACTTTATCATTAATAGTAATAGGTAGATTTAAATATTTGTCTGCATCTCCAGTATATTTTATACCATTTTCATTTGTTCTTGGAAGTTTTAAGGTTATTTTTATCATGTTTATCCTCCTTTAAAGTGAGATTTTATTCTTAATTCCTTTCTACTTTTGGATTATTACCACTATGCATGGACAATTCCTTTACTCCAAAACTACCATCTTTCTTAATTAATCTATAATGAACGCCACTCCTATATGATTCTTTTGGAGGAAGTACAATACCTTTTTTACCATTTGGGAAAATTAGAATATCACCAATTCTAAACCATCTACCCATAAGATAAGTAATATAATTCATACACCATAGATTATCTTGCTCTATAAGTGTATCTAGATAATATTTTAAATCAGATATATCGATATCATAATGTCTATAGAACATTGTTTTATCTTCATATTCGAAATAAATAGTAGCAGTATTATTGTATATCATAGATTTTAAAACTTCATCATTTTTCCTACAAATAACTATTCCAACATTTAGATTAGTATTCATAATTTTTAACCAATCTTTACGATCTAATTTTAGAAATTCTTTGTTGATACCTTTGGTGCTATTAATTAAGATTTCCATAGACATATCCCCTCCACATACCTATAAAACCATTCTTTCTTAGGATTATTTAAGCTCATGAATCCCCATATGTTTCTCGAAATCTTTTTCTGCTATCTCAATATTTTTCTTAATTTTATCTAATTCTATATCAAGAGCTTTTCTTAAAGCAATCCTTTGAAGCCTATACCATTCTTCTTCAAACTTGTCTCCTGCATAGAGTAATAAATTTTCATTTCTATTAAGTGATTTACCAAATTCCTTCCAGACAATTTGGCCATCAATTTCAATATTGCCTAATTGAATGTTATCCCAATCATAATCTGCAATAAAAAATGTATCTAGATTAGTAAAATTACCTTTTAAATTCAGTTTTCCATATTCGCTTAATATTTTTACAATATCTTTCTTTTGATCTTCAAGGCAGATTCCAATACTATCATCATTTTTAAAATATAAGACATAAGGTTGAAGTTTTTGTTTAATTTCATCTATAGTTCCAATTTGATAATAAATATTTGTCTCAAATAATATATCATCAATATCAAACGCTTTTAATTTCATTATGTACACTCTCCTAATTCACTTTTTTCAAAGACCCACGCTTTATGAAATTTACTATAATGAGCTAAAATATTTCCATTTTTCATATACAAAACATTTGCACATTGACGATAACCTTCTGCTATCAAAATCTTCTTACCTTCTGATAGATTTTCTTTCATAACTTCAATTTCTTTTCCTGTGGAAAATTTGATCATTTCGGTTTTCACTATATAATCACTCCTTCCAAAATACCAAGGAAAATATAATTTTATTTACTTTTTACACCATGTTAAAAAAGTTTGATACAGATTTTTCTTGCTGTCTTTTTCTAATCCAGTCGTAGAGTAAATTACAATTGATCTTTGATCTGTACCAGTTGTAATATCATGAACAAATCTTTTTGATTGTTTTGAATTAACATACCACTTATCTTTTTCTATATTCAAAATAAAAACCTCCTCTTAAGAAATCAACACTCCATCAATTTTGGCCATTATCAATAACCACTCTGTATCTTCCAGAGTATAATTATCTAAAAAATATTCAAGTGTCTGATGTCGTTTTTGCATAATTTTTTCTCTAGCGTAGTCAGTAGGAATTGTAAAATTTTTGTCTACTTCTGGATCGCTATCATCATATGTAGTAAGTGTAACGGCTTTGTCGGTATAATGATTAGTCATTTGTTTTACACCATCCTTTATACTTTCTAAATTAAGTATACACCTCTCGAAGTATATTTTCAAGAGGTGATTATTAATTATTTTTTGTTTACGTATTTATGCAAGGGCTTAATTCTTTAACTTCATTTGTGTTGTAATTATATGTACTCAAATTATCTCCTTTAGGATAAGGTTGCTCTTTCCATAGGCACTTTAATTGCTTATCATACACTAACAAATATCTATGCTTTCTACTTCTTGGTCTCCATTCTCCTACTAACCCCTTAACTTTTCCTCTCTGATGTTTTATATACGAACCATCTTCTTGTAATATCCAAAAGTCTGGTTTTGGTGCAGTTAATCCATAATATTTGAAATTAGTTGCTTGATATATGTATCCATTGTGTAAACTACTATCAGCATATGATAATATTGCCTTGACTTCTATTTCTTTTCTCATCAATTTTATTGCTCTACTAAGAAACCATGAAGTTAAATTTTTCTCATATATGTTTGGATCTAAAGCTAATCTACCTAATTCATATATTCCTTGTTGTTGGTCTCTAGCTAATCCAAACATTCCTTTTACTGTTTCTGGAACAGATGGTGTATGAAATATAGCTACTCCGATTATTTTATCACTTGAAAATAAACCGTAATTGTATCCACTTCTAAATGAAAATCCTTGATGAGATAGGTAATGATATTTATCTAAAACTTCCTTTGCTTTTTGTTTAGTAATTTTATTTATTTTATATTCTTTAATATTTTTACCTCCTTAATGCTTTCAAATGCTCACTCATACTCCGTTTTTCAAATACAAATATAGCATAAAATCTGGATTTCATGGGAAGTTATTATTCTTAATAATTATATTAGAATAAATTACAACCCTCTTCTAAATACCTATATGTAAGTTCAGCATATTCTTTCTTTGTGATTCTTTCTTGTTCACAAAAACACTTTTTACATAATAATTGCCTTAAATCATTTGCTACTCCCTCAAATCTACCAAAAGTTTTAAAATTCATAGCAATTTCTGTAGGATTTAATTTTTTACCACAGGTACACTTCCTATTCCAAAATTTCTTTGCCATTATTTCAGATATTCCTTTTATCTCTGCCAACTGCTTAACCCTTTCATCTGTTTGTGCAAGGTTAATTAATTCATACTCCTTACTTGTTCCTTGTTTCCACTTTCCGTTTAACCACTCCTCTAATGACCATTTTAGGTGTTCTCCTACATGCCAAATTACATAATTTTTCTTTAATATTTCCAACCATCTTGCCCATTGTTTAGGGTAGTTTTCTTCGATGATCAAATCTATATAGTCGCTCTGGTATGGACAAATCAAACAACCACACCTATTAAACCCCACATTATATTGATTATTATATTCTAATTGTTCTCGCAAGATATATAACCAAACTTCTTCATCTTTCCATTCAACTATTGGTGCTAATGTAATCCAAGGTTTCGCAAGATTATCTTTTCCATGCAATACTGTTCTAAATGCAGAATCCATTACAAAATCATATTTAGCTCTTTTTGTTGACTCATGTTTTCTAACGCCAGTGACCATTGTAATATTTTCTTTCTTATTGTAATACTTGTTTATTTGTCCTTCTTTGTATGTACTACAACAATTCCTAACCATTGCAGATGGAACAAAATAATTTTTTACTTTGACAATCCATTGATAGAATCCAATTTTCGGGTTTAAGATATTCAATTTGTCTTTAGGCAATGTTTTAATGTATTTATATGTATCAGCAGTATCATTACTTGTATTTGAAAAATTTATTTCCCAATTGAGATTATCATAAATATCTGATTGCTTTTCTTTTAATACATCTAATGCCTTTAACCAAATGTCATATGTAACTGTACTATCTTTGCCTCCACTATGACTTATAACGTACCTATAGTGTGTGTGTGTGTGTGTGTGTGTGTGGCAATATATTCTATAGTTTTGTCAAGAGATTTTTGTTTTTGTTGTGAGAGTTTATCATCATATAACTCAATTAAGTCTGTTAATTTCTTTTGTTTATATTCCGCAAATAACTTTGAGTTATCCTTTGTGATTTTAATTTCTTTATTTATTACTTTAAAAGTATATAATGGTTTGGTACAAGTGGGGTCTAAGTATATTTTAGATCCGTCTTTCCAGCAATCGGTTGGCAGTTCCAACCCTAATCTTTTCTCAAGGAATATTTTTTCTTCAACGAATATTGGTTTTATATAAATTCCTTCTTTCTAATATTTTATCATATATCTCATTTATGGTATACTAATCTAAAACCAACAAAGGAGTGTCATTCATGAAAGGTAAATTGACAATCAATCTTTTAGTCTGTGAAAACGCTCGCACCGGATATAAACCTCAAGCTGAAAAAACATTTACGATGATTCATAATTTACCCTTTTGTACAGATATTAAAGAGTTTGTAAAATCTGCTTGTGGATTTAAATATGGAACTGTGCCTATGAAGAAAATAAGATACAAATTTGAACCTATGGAAGATGATTAATTATTTGGACTTCTCAGCATTTTAAGTTGAGAAGTCCTTTTAGATAATTTAGGATATATGTTTTAAATTTCTCCAATTATATCATTATTAGAACACCAATCTAAAAATTCATCTTCTAGTTTAGTTATACTTTCTTCAACATCTTCTTCAGACATACCATTAACAATAGAATCCTCATAAATATCTTCTTTAGTTTTGTAACCATTAACTTTTAACCAAACACTAAAATCAGAATATCGTTCTCCATCAATTGTACGAACCATAACACCATCAATAAACTCTTCCATTTAAGACAACCTCCTTTACTAACTTAGATAAGTATAGCATATTTATTACTAAAACAAAGCACATTCACTTTCTTTGAAATCTTTTATGTAATTTTTCCATTGGTCAACGCTAATATTTAGAAATTTTCTTAAACATTTTTTGCATAAATATTGTTCTATATCTCTTCCTAAAAATTTCATATTCATAGCAATTACATCATTTTTAGTAATTTTACTACCACAGGCACATACTCTATTAAAATACTTTTTCGCAATATCAATTTCGATGTTTTTATAACTAGCACATTCTTGAATAACCTCTTCTGTAGGTTCTGGTCTAATAGCTCCGCCGTTCCAACAAAGAGGATATTCTTTTTCTGTACAATTCATAGCACACCACAATTGCCTCTCAAGGAAATCTTCTTTTAAAAATTTTTGGAATCTATTATACATCTTTGAATAAAAATATTTATCTAACACCCATGTTGATTTTGTATAGTATGGGCAAACAATATGACAACCCACTCTCGCATACCCATTTCTATATTTAGGATTGAATATTATATTTTCCTTAAAAGTGTATAACCACACATCTTCCTCAGTCCATTTTCTAATTGGGAGAATTCCCATCCACTTTCTATCTCCCCATCTATCGTCAAACTTTTCATCTTGATAACCAGAACGAGTAGAACTTTCTTCATTTCTCATTCCGTAAAAGAATAAATATTTTTCATTATCATCTAAATATTCTTTTGTTGCACCCTCCTTGTATAAAGAACAACACCAACGATGATGACGGGTGGGAATTCCTACTGTTTTAATCTTTTGATAAAATCCTTCTTTTGGATTTATAGTTATGCAATCTGGAATTGTTTTAATCATTTTATATGTATCGGCACAATCCATAGATGTGTTGTTAAACATAATAATAGGTTTAATATCTATTATTGATTTTAATTCTAGTGATTTATTTACTAAATACCTTGTCAACTCACTATCTTTACCACTAGAGGTAAAGATAATCGGACTATACCCATCATATTTTTCAATACTACTTTTAATTAATCCAATACTTTCATCTTCTAATTCCTGTAAATTATTCTTATTCCTTTCAATAGTCCCTTCCCAACTCTCAATAATAAATTCCTTATCTTTACTCTTTCCTTTATAATCAGTCACACTAATATTTAATTCGTCATCAATATGAATCCTTAATACTTTATGTATTTTCCCTTCAGTATCATAACATTTAATAATTGATCTATCTAGCCAATAAAATCCCTCAGATAGAATATTTAATTTCTCGTCGTTTGTTTTATCTTTTAAGAATTGGATATACTCACTGTAAATTGGATTCATTAAATAACCTCTTTCTATTATTTTTATATTTATATTACATATACCCTTTAAAATTTGTCTTTGAATTGAAACTATTTATTTAACAACTCAATATTATCGTAAATATTACCTACAATAACACTCATGACATACCTCATATAATTGCTCAATGGCGCAATTACTCCATCTGGTTCACGAACACTAAAACACGCTTTATCATTATCGTAAAAAACAACTAATACTAATTCATATAGTGATTTATGGTTATATAGAATAATATCTCCTTCGTATATCTCAATACCATTAGAGTCATGAAGTTCTGTATATTGACCAACCGATTCAAACTCAACCTCATATTCCTCATGACAATCTATCATTATGTAAGGTTTATTATCACAATCATTCCAATAATAATATCCAGATACCCATTCACTACTACAAATCTTTTTACCACGGAATTTTATTATTCTCATCATTTTTATTTCTCCTTTATCTTAACAAATACTCAGCATATTCTTCTACAAAACATTTATCTACTGTACAAGGCAATTCATATCCATCATCATAAGATACATTTGCTTTTCTATAAAAACATGAATCTTCGCAGAATTTAATTACGCTCATTTCTATAGCATGTTTAATATCAGATAACATTAATTATACCTCCTCTCTATTTCATAATTACTTGCTTTTATACACAGTACATTTTCTTAATTCTGTTCTGTACTCATCGCCATCTTTTACATAAATCTTAGTTTCTTGATTCTCATGTTTAACTAACAATCCTCTTTTAACCATTTCGTCAACACACAAAAGGGTAGATATTTTGTGACCATCTACAATGGCATATGATTCTTCATCTGGTTTAAATTCTATAACCAAATCATTAGTAAAGTTTAATTTGCTAAAATCTACTACTGTTTCTTGAGTTAAGTCACATATCCATTCATTATTGAATATTGGTCTATAATTACCACATTTATCGCACATTTCTGTAACTATAATCATTATCTCCCATTCCTTTTATTATTACATTGAATCATAAACTCTTCATAATCATCCATCCAATTTCCATTGCCACCATATAACTCAACAAACCTCTTAGCATCTTCAGCAAATTGAAAATTAAAACCAGACCAATAAATTTCTCCTTCATCTACAAAAGGCAAACTACTCTTAGTCCAATCCCTCCAATGAAAATTTCCATGTGAAATATCATCAAACTCGACTCCTATATCCTGAGATGATTTCTCTTTGTCTTTTATAATTTCTAACACAACAAGATAAATATCCTTATCATTATTTAACCTATCCCAACCCGTAAATCCATCTGCTTGAATTTTATAAAAATCCCATGAATATAAATTCTTATTCCAATCACTCATATTTAACACTCCTTTTAATTTTAATTACTATCCTTTCAAACATACATTCTATAGGTATTTATCCTCTCAATTCATCTCTAACCTTCATAAGAATCTTACCTAACATATTCTTACCTCTACCACGACATACACCCCAATAAGTATCATTCCACGTATTTCCTTCAACCAATTCTTTATCACCAGTATCTAATAATCTTTGCTTTAAATCCTCATTCCTTGTAAACTTATCTCTAACGCAATCTTCCATAACTTGATCTTTAATCTTTTCCCAATCATGTCTGAGCGTAACATTTCTTCCTTTCTTTTTAGCAGTAGAAGGATCTTTTGAACAAAATTGTTTTCTCTTTTCTATGTCAGTGACTTTTGCAGATTGAAACGCTGACTCATTATTAAGATATTGCAAACCTTCATACATTACTGGTGCGGTATAGAAATTGCTTAGAAAATAGTATTTACCTTTAAATTCATTAATCACTATTTATTTCTCCTCCTTATCAACAATACCAACCTTAATAACTCGATCATCTGCTTTATAGCTCACACACTTAAATAAATCCCTAACATTAACACTCTTAACCACTAAACTCTCATCTGCTCTTAAAACATCTTCTATCTCATCAAAAATAACCTTGGCAGATTTCTTTGTATAATATTGTATAACATATGACTCTCTATAAATAGAATATAGTTCATAATAATAATCATCGTTTCCTATATAGAAATCGGTAATATAAATGTAATCTTCACTCAATAGTCGTTTATAAATATCATTCTTTATTTTCTTGTAATCTTTTTTAACTTTTCGTTTGGATTGCAAATCAGATCCATCATATTTCTTATATGCTAGGCGTAATGGATATAATACTACGTCGAATGTTTTGGTAATTATTTTGTCAATTACATTTTTGATATTTTGTTTTCTGGTGTATATAGATATATTTTTACTCATTATTTATCCTCCTCTACTTTCTCATCAATCCCATGACTCAATAACCAAACCAATTCATCAAAATATTCATTATCTAGAATATCCAATGCATTTTTCAAAGGAATATCAATATCTTCCACTAAACTTTCAATAAATTCTTTGCGATTCTGATAACCTTTTGATTGATATATTTTGTTTGTGTCTGTCATGATTTACTCAATCCCTCCTTCAATTTCAGCAACATTAAATCCTAATTCCTTTGCTTTATCAAAATCAAAACCTTCATCAGTATGCATAATATAAACGCTCTTCCTCAATCCTTCAGGAATCAGTTCTGTAAGTTTTCTCAATGACAAATGTACATTTCCATCATAATCTGCTTTACAAGTATCTTGATATAGATAATTAAGTTCTCTACATTCTAAACCATATAAAATAGATTTTGGTATCTCATAACTGTCTCCACTATAATAAGCATTTTCTTTTGTAACTATATTTAAAAGTAATATTCCAAAAGAATCTATTTCTTTTACATGTTTAGTTGGAATAAATAACAATTGAAGGTTTAAGTTTTTAATATCTGCAACTTGATCAGAAATGCAATTATAAAGATAACAATGTTCATGAGTAATTCCCGTAATATCAAGTAGTTCAAAAGATTTAATATCAGCCGCATGGAATATTGGTTTAATTTTCTTAATAAAATAACAATAGAATATTAAACTCCCTAGACTACCGATATGATCTGGATGAGTATGAGTTACAGCAATATGTACTTCATTAACATCTGATAATAGATTTAGAGATAAGATTCTATCAAAAGTTAATTCACCGCAATCAATAAGTAATAATGTATTGTTTTCTTTGATATACGCACTTGTGTTACCTAATTTGGTATTGAATGCTGAACCTGTTCCTATGAATTTTAATTTCATTTATTTTCGACGCTCCTTTTATTTTATTTTATATACATATAAATTCACTAGCCAATTTCCAACTATTTATTTCCTTTATATTATTCATAATACATTCTGCTCTAATAGTATCTTGCAAATCTTTAATGGCAGTATCTCTTTCTTCCTCAGAAAAATTATATTTATCACTTTCTTCAAAATGAACATCAATTGTCATACGTATTATTTTTACTTTAATCACCTCCTTTCGAGGGGACGGGATTAACCGCCCCCTTGTATTTACTAATTTCTAACTAAATAAATCATCGTCATCTTCAAAATCATCTTCTTCATTCTCTTGTTGCTCAATTATTCTCAATACCTCGTCCGGTATCATTGCACGATTTAATTCATCAATCTCATGCATTGCCTGAATATCATCTTCAGTCATTATATATTCTTCTTCGTCTGGCTTATCATTTTCAAACATATCCTCAAATATATCTGGTTTTTTCTCAATAACCTTTTTCTTATTTTTTGGGCCAAGACCCCTATGTTTTGGCGTTTTATCCGCAAAATATATTATATCCTCAGTCTTTAATCCAGCTTTCTTTTTATTATTAACACAATGCACAAATTTGTCATGCTCTTCTTTATTGTAATTCATCATTATCCACTTATAATATTTAAAGTCAATTCCAAATTCCTTACCAGTATCAAGAAGTCCTAATGAGTGTTCTAAGTTATAATACTTTTCTGCTTTTTCATCACTATTGAATCCATAATAAATATCAGAAAGCAATGTATCAGGATTAGAATCTAATAAAGCTTGAATACCATGTTGCTCTTCATTAGCATTAATCCAATATAATAATTCATTCTTCCTAATCATATCTTTTTCTGTTGCTGTACCCTTTTTCTCTTTTTTAATAATAGACCCTAATTCACCATTTAACACTTTATTATTATTTTTGTAAGCCTTACTTCCAGTGAATATCTTATTACTATTTCTATCAAGTTTCTTGTAATATTTAATACCCTCTTTGAGATTTAGGTTTGCTGTTTCTTCATCTGTAAATAAAGTATAAATATTACAACTTTCTCTTACTATCTTATTAGGATCATCTTTATAATACCAGTTACCTGCTGATTTATATCTTATCATATTTAAATCAACTAATATTTTATTATATTTGTCAATCGTATCATCAGTAAGACCTATATCTTTATTTATTTTTTCAAATGTTGGATATGCTATTTCAGCCCTGCCACCAGATACAACCATTTGATCACCAATTGGACGTTTATACATTCTACATTTCAAATAGCAATAATATAAAAGAAGTTTTAAATGACTTAACTTTTCCTCATTATAACCATATATTCTGTCTTTTTCTTCTTTTTCTAATATGACAAATTTATTAGTAAAATCTATTGTCAGCGAACATATAATCAAATCTTTGAGTTTATAACCCTCTATTAACGGACTACCTACAATATCCTCTTCGTCGAATAATGTTTGTATAAAAGATTCTCTTTGTAACATATGTAATATCTTTTTAAACTGAGATACTGATTCTTTTTCTCCAGTCCTTATTTTAAACCTACATTGTTTTATCATATTGTCTATTGTAAATCTAACAATTCCTCTTCTATCTGTTCCCATATACAAGTAATCTAAAACACACAATACTTTCTCATTGAAATCTGCTTTTTCTAAAATACTTTTTTCTCCTTCTTCTTTAGTATAGAAAAGTTTATTTGGGATTTTAGAAAATTCTCTATTTACTTCTTTGTTTATTTGTTTAATGTTAATTCACTATCCTTCTATAAATTTTAATCATGAATAAGGTAAAAGTTTACCCGTACTAAATCTAGTACGCTCTTTATAAGGTATACCTAAGTTTACCCGTGTCAAATTCAGTACGCCTAATAAGGTGTAATAAGAGTAACTAATTCTTAATAAGAGTTAATAATATTCTCCTACCGATAAATATACTTATTTCTTTTATTGTTTTGTTCATAATTTTTTACTTCTTGTTCAATAAATTCATTATAATAAAAATAATATACATTTAAATTTGGGAATCTTTTGTTTGGTGCTATATTATGTAATTCATAACCTTTATCCATTAATATTCTAGCTAGTTGTAATGACATAATACAATAATCTTTTTGCAATATACTATTTGCATTTGTTTGTTGTATATTTGTTTGCGATGGCATTAAGTTAATCATCCTTTCATAATTGATTAATATTTTATTTATTAACCTAAGTAAACCCATACACAATCATTTCCTTGCTGATGTTTCTCACATCCTTCTACAATTAATATTAATTAAACCTCAGTATATGGAATACAATAATTATCAATTACAGCCAACATATTATATTTAATTCTCTCAATATTACTAAATATTTCAACAAAATTAATCTTTGTTTCATCAAGACAAATTATTAATTCATTATCTGTTTCAGTAACATCAATACCATCATATTTTTCGTAAGTCCAATCACCTTTTAGTTCCCTGATTCCATTCATAATAACTTCATTGAAAATTTTAATATCCTCTTTGGTATAATTGTGTCCATCTGGTCTGAATTGTTTTTCACAAATAATTGTTTGCATTGATTAATCACTCCTTTCACCTATATTCCAACCACATATAATTATAACATTTCACCAATCATAAGTCAAGCTATTTTATTTATTAATTTATAAATATATTATCGAAAGATTATACTATCAAGGTTCCCACACAAAAGGAACATAATCATCTTCCTTCAATACAGGCCAAGCACTATCGCCATCTCTAACTTGACTTTGCATAAAATCACAAATCAATTTACCATAATAACTATTAAGATTTTCTGCTATAATGTATTCACTAAAGTTATCTTGAGCATAATTACTTGTTGCTACAATTTTCATTTGCCTTGCTCCTCCCACTGATCTCTATCAACAAATCTTTCTATATCGTAATAAATATAATCATCAATGCTATCTAAAATTTTATAAACATCATATTGCCTACCATGAATTTTAAATTCCTTAAATACTTCACTAAAACCAGTATCCCACATTGCATCATGAATATCACTTGTTTTACTCATACGCTTACCTTTGATTTGTTCATAAATTGTGTCTCTGATTTTATTTATTTCTGTAAATATATTAGTCAAAGATTCATTTACTAATAATTTAGTCACCTCTTTTAGTTTGTCATTAATTTCATCAATATTAACTTCTACGAACGGCATATGTAAAACCTCCTTTATCATTCTCAGTTTTTGGTAAACAATTTGTATCAACCCATAATCTATAAATATCTTGACTCATACCTAAAAATTCATAAATTTCTTCTTTACTGTCTCCGGTATGCCATTGTTTGATATAATCATCTATGTCATCAAGAATAACTCTTTCTTTGAGATATAATTGATAAAACTTTTCTGGTTTGGTCATTTTGTTTTATTCACCTCCATTGTCCGAATGAAACAATGCTTTTCTAGGAAATCATAATTAATCTTGATAATAGGATATTGAAATATTAAATATATTGTTTTCAAAAAAGATTATTTTAATATTATTGCCCAATTTCTTCTTAAATTCAATAGTATCGAAATTAGGATTATTGTGTTGTATCCTGAATAGATTTTCACTTTTGTCATAAGAATACTTAAATTTTACAGTATTGTTTAATTCATCAATCATAGTAGTAATAAATTCATTAACTTTTTTGTCGATATATTTGTAATAATCATTCATATATTTCATTTCCTTTCCGTCAATTCAAATAAAGATTTTAATTGTTCAGATATTCTTTTATTAAAATCCATAATGCATCACACAATTCCATCCCATAAATTTTATTATGAGTTCTTTCGTCTAACATTCTTTTTGCACAATCAATACAGTTACATCCTAATAATATTTCAAACATTTGTCCTATATTTAATAATGGCAAACACTGACTTTTTAGAAATACATATTCTCCATCAAAACATGATACCTCTTCAACTTTAGTAGGATTACCATTGTATAATCCTTTAATAGTAATTTTACTAGTTACCCATTCATCCTTATATTTGTATGTATATGCCACTTGATCATATGGCTGTGGCATCCAGTAATCTCTGAGCTTATTTTGTTGCTCTGGTGCTAATTCTTGGAGTTGTTCTTTTGTGATTATTTGTTTCATTATTTATTCTCCTTATACACTTCACATTTGATAACATAATGTATCCCTGTATTTTCATCCCATCCAATCACAGATAACCCTTCTCTCGTTTCAGTAACATGCATCGTTAATGTTTTATGATTTAAGTCTTTCCAATTAAATATAGGAATATCTTCTCTATTGAACACAGAAGTTGATTCATATAATAATTGAGTATCACTTTGAAATTGCTCTCTGTCTTTATTGATAAATGGTTTTAATATTTCAGTTGTTTTGTCTTCCATCGCCTTTAATCTACCTTTCTTATACCAAAAATCCAAACTACTACTGTACATATTAATCTCGCCTCCAATTTACTTTCTCAATATATTCGCCATTATTACCATAAATAATATCTGCTGTTGAGCCACATTTAGGGCATTTGACAAAATCAATTCTTGTTGATATTTCATTTACATCATCGTAGCAAATCATAATTGTTTTACAAGTTATACATTTCATTATTTTTTCTCCCTTCTAATGATTTTAAATACTTTTCAACACACATATCTATCTCCTGATTATATCTACACTAGTATATTCACGTGTGTAACAATCAATATTTTTATATCTTTCATATAGATAGTCTTTGAAATCTTCCATACCAAAAGCATCAAATAGTGATACTGCATCATGAAATTTGAATGGATATAATTCTTCTAGTCTATCCATAAAATCTTTTAAATCCTCTCTTCCTTGTTTCATTTCTGATATTAGATTTATTGAATCTAAAAATTTAATAACCTCTTGCTCAACTTCTTCCCATTCTTGTCGTGTCATCATTTTATTATTCCTTTCTTTAGAAATAATTCCTATTAATATAAACTACTTTACACCCTTCATCCAATAAATATTTCTCAGCACACCAAGCATCATTAAGTTTCATTCCTTGACGTTTTTGAGAATTTAAAATTTTACTCATATCGTCTAATAAATATTCTGGAACTTCATATATAGAAGTTTTAAAACGAGATTTACTTTTAGCAGTTTCTAAATCATCATATATAGTAATTTTATTAGTAATACTATCAAACACTCCTGCATCTGCATTTACAAATTTATTAGGAGCCATTGCAACTACAATATGTGCTACTATGAATAATACCATTGATCCAATTATTACATAAATCATTTTATTTATCTCCTTTCCATCATCCATTAAAAGTCGAAATTTAATCTATAGAAATAACTTTCACATAACATTCTAAGGTTTCATTATCATAATCAGAATCAACAATTGCATTTAATTCTATTCTTTTTACAATTGTTTTGTAATTTCTATATTTGAAATTATATTCTCTATTACTTTTTACTTTAAAATTAAGAATCATATTTTCTTTGACATCAACAGTTGTTTTAATACTACAAATAAATGATTCATTTTCAATGTTGTGAATATCAATTGATTTAACCAATGCATTTTCAACAATTCTTCTAATTTTGTCTTCCATTTATAATTCCTTCTTTCTGCTTATTACATGCTTAATTCCATCTCAGATAATAATCTATTGGTCTGAGTTAAAGTTTCGCTAATTGATGCCTTACAAGTACCTTCTGGGCTGTCTGATAGCAATTCAGTGAGGTATTTAATGTATGATTCAAGAGCATTATAGATAATACCTTTCTCTTGTTTAGAAACTTCTAAAGTTGTTGTGATTTTCATTTATTTAATCTCCTCTTCAAAAGTATCACAGTCGCAATATTTACATCCACAAGGATAATTGTCTTCATAAGAATCAAAATGTCTATAATATGGATGACCACATTTACAAATTCTATCATCCCCGTAATTAGGATTGTATTTATATTTTACCTTTGTAAATTCAATATATGGTTTCAAGCTATTGCTTATCAATTTTAAGCTTTGTTCTGTATTATATCCAAATGCATTATTATCATATTGGATATGCCAATAGTAATACTCACCCCTCTTATGATAATTGCCAAGAATAGTACCTTTGCCATATTTATAATGTTTTACTCTATCACCTATTTCGTATTTTGGTTTTTGCATTACAACAACTTCCTTCCTGTAGGTTTATATATTTGCTTTAGAGATTCTTTATATTCAATTAATTCTTCGGGTGTAAATTTTCTCATTTTTGTAATATCTGTTCTTAACCATTCTTCATATTCCTCTCCACTAGTACAATTTGAAGGAAAAATAGAACTATCTTCTATTTCTTTTAACATTTCTTCTAAAGTTAATAATGGCATAATATTATCTTCTTCCTTACTTCATTAAACCTAAATATTGATGTAATAATTCTACTGCATTGGTTAAAGTCCTTACTTTACCGATGTCATTCATTGAGGTACTTCTTGCATAATCCTTTTTAATTTCAAGAAGATAAATGATAGTTTCTTGGATTAATAATTCTGTTTTTGTCATTAGTTTTAAAATCCTCCTCTATAAAACTAACATTATTTTTTAATTATAATTTACTTTCTAATTCCTTTATTCTTTTTTCATATTTCTGTGTTAATAATTTAATGCTTTGTAAAAATGAAACTTGACTAATAAACCAAACTATAAATACTGTAATATGGTTAATTAATGGCAATGCTGTAGTTAAAAATATCAAAGGCAGTGCCATTGCAAAACCACCTAACCAGTATCCTAGACTTCCTTTTCCGAATAAATCTTTCATATTTTTACTCCATTTCTCAAATGCTTTCAAAATAACTTTTTAATCTAAATCCATATCATATAAATCATTATGCATCTTTGACATTACCTCATATAAATAATTACGATGTTCTGGTGGAGTGCAAAGGTCTAAGATTTTTAATAAATGTTCATATTCATCAACTGTGAATTTAATTGTTTTCTCGTTATCTTCGGTCTTAGATATTAATTGCATTTATTTTCTCTCCTTTCTTAAATACACAAAATTGACTTTTTAAAGTAATTATTCTTCAATAATATAACATATAGCAGAACCATATTCATCACGTTTAACATTATTAGGACAATTAACATGATCTATAATATAATTTTTGTAGTCATTTTTATTTATTGCCTTAATTTTAAGGTGATCATTTTGCTCTTTATACGGACATCTATATCCTTTATGAGTATATTTTATATATTTGCATAAGTACATTTTATCACCTCTTATTTCATTTAAAATTGCTGTTTTAACCTACCATTATTAAACCCAATTTCTTCATTTTATTAAAAGTATAATCGTCTACTCTTTTTATAATATCTCCTTTTTTCAAAGTATATATTTCATAATCATCCATCATTCCTTCTGCTCTAGTAATACATTTAAAATCAATTAATTCCCATTTGTCCATTAATAATCATTCTTTCTTAACACCATATCTATTCTCTTTCTTCCATTTCTTTTCATACACTTTCTTAGTCATCTTCCTATCAGCGAAATCCAATATATTCTCAGCAGACATATCTTCAAAATTTAAAATATCAAAAATCATATAAGGTTGACCATACTTAAATCCAACTGCTACTGAATGTCTTCTGCCAGATACAATATACCAATCGAGTTTAGGATATATTTTCTTTCCCAATTCAATACAAAAGTAACAAATCCAATGACAACAGTGCCTACACTGATACCAACCTACTGAATGCTTTAATGGTTTTCGATGATATAGCCAATAATCAGATGATGTTTTATGATAAGGAGGACTACCCTTTGTCCATGTAAATCTATGCTTGATATATTCATCTTTTTCTAAGTCTTCATCAGATATTTTTGCTTCTGATCTCCAACTCTCCATTAGCTCTTCCATCCCTATGTCTAAAGCATATTGAACATCTTTATGGAATAAATATGGTTTTACTTTTTTAGACCAGTGTTTACGGAAATTAAATACTTTAGGTTGAATAAGTTTTATATTTTGAGTTTGTGGTTTTAGTTGTGTTTGTGCTTGCATTATGTAAATCCTTTCTTAATTATTTTCCATATTCTTTAACATTTTTAATTTTCCTCCATATAATTTAGTTCGTCCCAATATTTTTTAACCCAAATATCACAAGTAATATATAATTCATCATTTCTATAATAAATATTAGAAGGGAAAATTAAATCCTCTTTATCTTTACATCCCAAATCTTTTAATCTTTTTTCACATATAAGTAAAATTTCTTCAATTCTTTCTGATAATTCTTTTATTTTGCAGTCAATTCCTACAATGAAACCTTCTGATGTCATAAAATTATTCATCCCTTTCTGTATGATAAGTTAAGTTTGATGATATTTAATTGCTCTCGGCATACCATTCGCCATGACAAAACAAATATGCTAACCCTGAGATATCATATTCTCCATTCATTAGTTTAAAAGTATCATTATATTTTTGATATACATTCTCTCCTGCACTAATTTTTCTTAAAGCCACCTCTGCATCAATTTTTACGAAGCTATATTTTTCTGCTTTTGTTGCTTTATATGTTCCACAACCTAAAAACTCAAGAAAATAATCGTCCTCTAAATTAATTTCTTCAGCATTATCAATCATTGCTCCACAAAAGGCACAATATTTAAATAAATCTAAACCATTGATGGGATTTGCTTCAGACTTTTCTTTAGCTTTTACTCTTTCATTTGGTTCAACGTCATTAAACTTCCAAGTACATAATAATGCTTTTTCTTTTTTATTTGATAATTCATTTTTAACACTCATTTTTTATCAATCCTTTCTTAATTCCCGTGAAAACTAAGTTTCTCAGTTAGGTTTGTTAGTTCTTGTTTGGTTAGTTTTCTTTCATAGTCAATACGCATTTTAAATTCCTTCTTTCTTATTTTTTTATTTTAAATCTACTCCCAAATAAACTCTTCATGTAACGCCAACTTAGTTGTTTCATTATTCTTGAAAATATCTTCTGAAGGAAAACTTTCAGTGAAATAAATCTCTAGATTATTAAACAACACTTCAGGAACATTATCACAATACTCAAAGAAGTTATTTGAATTTCTTTGCCCATGTCTTTCACCAATTACATATATGAATTTCTCTCCTTTCTTGAATTTTCCATAATCAGTGTCAATTGATTTTTGGAGAGTAATAATTTCTACTGGAATGTGCATACCAAATGAATCTTTACCATTGATTTTAATTGTCTCGATTAGTTTGGTAAAGTTTTTAGAAGAGTTTGTTTTGATATATGATTCTTGATATCCCATGTTTTTGCCTTCTTTCTTTTATTAATTGATTATTATTTATTAATTAATTATATAACCTCTTGGTACTTAAATCAAGAGGTTATATAAAATTATTTATTACTGTATAGTTGATAAATTGTTATATACTTCAATATTATTTTCAGGTAAAAGTTTATCTATGTATGTATTAGAAAAATATAAGAAACTATAAGAAATTAAATTATATTTTTGCAATTCTATAGTTAGAATAGTTGGTATATTATCAAACTCCCAATAAGGGATTCTAAGAAGGGGTATATTATTTTCTAAACAGTATTGATCTTTTATTTTGTCATTAATTTGTGTTTGTTTGAATTCTTCAATAGCTAATTCTTTTGACATTCCACCGAAACAGACAGGATAAAAGTGGTGAGGCCCATCATATTCTATAAGAAAAATTAAATTTGATTTTTCAATATCTCCAAAAATTGCATGATCAAAAGGAAGAGAATTTTTATTTCTACATTCTTTAATCCTAAATTGAGAAGTATTTGAAATATTATATGTATTTAGTTCATCCCTAATTAATATTTCTGCTGTGCTAGTCTTGGCACACTCAGGACAACCACTACCATTTTCACCACTTCTCCAATTGATCATAGTATTCCATTCATGTCCACATATTTTACAAAGCCACCAAGCGTATGTATTACTACTAACAGTTACATCACAAGGTGTTAAGTCACCATTTCTTATAGGATGCCATTCAGATGCTAAAACAGGATCTCTTGTAAATAAATTATTTTCCTTACTCGGCAATTGCCCTGCACAATATGGACATCCTGATTCTTTAGAATTTCTATTAGAAATTATAGCTTCCCATTCGTGTCCTTTATTGCATATCCACCAAACTTCTTGATTAGAATTTGGGCAATAATCTTCTGGATTTTTATCGTTTCTATTATAATTCCATTCTTTACAAAGTTCAGGATTATCAACTAATAAATTATTATCTTCGGTTGGCAACTGTCCTGCACAATAGGGGCAACCGTTTCCTCTGTTTCTACTACTAATTTCAGCATACCATTCGTGATCTTTATCACATTGCCACCATGCAAAGTCATGAGAATTAGGAGTATAATCTTCAGGGTTTTTATTGTTTAATATAGGATGCCATTCTTTGCAAAGTTTTGGATTGATTACTAATAAATTATAATCTTCTGATGGTAAATGACCACTACAATATGGACATCCAGTACCGTTATTCCTACTATAAATATCTGCTTCCCATTCATGTTTATGATTTTTAGAACATTTCCACCAAGCAAATTGTCCTGATCCACAAGTAACATCGCAAGGAGTCAAATCTCCATTCTTAGTAGGATGCCACTCTGAAGCAAGAGTAGGATTTAATGTTTCCAGACAATTTGATAATCCTACTTGATGTCCACTACATATGCTACAGCCACGATTATGAGATATATTTGACCATGTAGCTTTAAATACTTCTGTACATTTAAAACATTCCCATTTAAGGTTGTCATTCGTTCCAGTAAATTCTTGATCGTTTACTAACTTAAATGGTTTTTTATTTAATTTAGTCCATAAATTAATATTTTGAATAGAGTATGGATTTGATTTATGAACTTTATAAGGAACGTGATTACTACATAAATTGCCATAGGTTATCAAATAATAATAACCTTCTGAATCTTTAATAATTAATTTAGATGTATTATTAATATATTCTGTACTAATTAAAATATATCCCAAATTTTCAATGTGTTTTTTAACTTTATTGTATTTAAATTCTTTATTTTTCATTTAATCCATCCTTTTTATTATTATTATATAAATTAGACATGTATAACCTATAGATACTGGAATATTAAGAACTATCCATGATGATCCACCTCCTTAATTTAATACTGATTCTATAAATTTAATGATAAGTAGATAGAATCATTTTCGGACTGATTAATCCCAATATAGCGGATTGTTTCTTTTGGTGAAGAATGGTTAAGAAGTGCTTGAATACGTGTCAAATCTACTCCTGCATCATATAGAGCATAAGCAAAAGATTTTCTGCAACTGTGATTGCTCGTAGGCTCTTTTATGCCACAAACTTTAGCAGCCTCACTAATGATAATATGGGACTGTTGCCGTGTAATTGATTCATTTCCCTTCCTAGATGCAAATAAAGCTGTCTGAGTTGGTTTGATAGTAGAGATGTATTCAGTAAGAGCATCAATTACATTTTTATTCAGGGGAAAATTCTTTCGTTTAGATGTTTTAATCTCTGTCAAAATTATTCTTTCTTTAATTTTACCATTTTCATCACAAACATCAGAAACTTGCAATTTTAATAAATCACTAATCCTTAACGCTGAATTAATTCCTAGTACAAACAATGCCCAATCTCTCAATGATTTTGATTTAAGATACTGTTTCATTGCTTCAATGTCTTTCTTTGATTTAATCGGTTCCACTGTACCCATACCATTACTAGTTTTTAATTCAGCACCACAAGAAGTGCATTTAATAGAATTTTTAAGTGCAGGAGTACCACATTCTTTACATGTTTTTGTAAAAGTTTCAGATTTCTTCACTCTTGCCATTTGATATCACCATCCTTTCTAAATCTTCACTGTAAGCCCTGAGTTTGACCTGTAAGCCTCTTTACTATCATCATTGACACTAACATACACCGCAACAGATAAGACGATTAGGGAAATGATTAAGATTTTCATTTTCATGTTTTTCATTATTATACCACTCCTTTTACTTAATTAAGATTATGATTAAATATATTAAGTTTTGAATAAATAATGCATGGTTAACATATTTTATTTATTGATTATTATGTATTAACATTAACATTCACAACCATAAGCAAATTCTAATAATCCTGCTTGCTTGAGTATCTTCTTTGCCAATAGCCTACATATTTCTTTTGATTTGCCATGATCCGGTAATGTAATGTGATTAATTGTCTCTGAGTTTTGGAAAGTTATATGGGAACTTTTTCTGTGAGATGGTTTCCATCCATGCTGTGTTAATATCTGTGACATTTCTTTTAAAGTGTATCCTCTCATCCTCATTTTATGAATCACCTCCTTTCTATAGGTTCAAATGGTAATTCTATTTTATCTGCTTCCAAGAAAATAAACCTAATTTTCTCATGTCTTTAATGTTATATCCAACACAATCGAAAGCATCTGCAATAGAATATCCTTTAATTATTTCAGTTCTTCCGTCTTTTCACGTTAACTCGAAAATTCTTACTGGATTATACCAATCTTTTAAACTTTTACTATACATTTTATAATATTTCCTCCTTCGCATAAATTTTCAATGATCTTTCCAATGCCTCTAGTGTAACTTTCATCATTGGAGTTGATTTGATTTTAGTTTTACCAGAAAAGATTTTTAGATTTACTGCTCTAGTATCGAATTTATAATTACCAATGTGATACATTCCATACCTGTCTAGATTTGCACCATGTTTTACTAAAAGTGCATTAATAGAAGCAATGTGTAATTCTCTTGCGGTTGAAGCCATTTTTTATGTACCTCCTAGATATTTATTTATAGATTTATCATATCACGAATGTAACAAAATGTCAACTTCAATTAAAATGCAATTTTTAATGGATTTATTGAACCCTGAAACGCAGGTATAGCAAGGTTTTTATAAATTGGAAATCTTGAAATTTAAGAAATAATAACTTTACTATCTTCATTTTCAACACATGCATAATATAATCTCTCTAAAACTTTTAATGCTCCTTTATAATCTCCCCATCCATTTTCAGGATTCATATTCTCATAATGCTTTGGGTCATTCTTCATTTTGAAAATTGAATTTTCAAGTAATGATAAACAATCTTTTGCTGATTTTCCATATAATTCATATAACCCATCACCACCAATTGCATCTCTAAACATACTAGCAACATTATAAGTGTAATTATCGTCATATACTTCTTCTTCATCACAGTTAACTAAATTAATATCATAGCTCATTTTTAAATTCCTTCTTTCAATTTGTTAATTATATTCATATAAAAATTGATAGTATTCCATAAACTCAACTTCAGCTAAATCGGCATAATCAGTAATATTTCCATCAGGAGTTTTTCTTATATACTCTATGCAATTTTTACAGCCATATTTTTCTTTAATTATTATTCCTTCATATATTTCATTTGGATCAAGGTATGGTATAAGGAATAAATCATCTTCGTCCCATAATACCTTAAATTTAACTTTTTTACCTATCCATTCTGGTGTATACATATTTTTATTCCTCCTAATCAATTGGAATATAATCCTGCAATTTTTTATTCCATCTATATTTTTGTATTTTATAATTTGGATTATTACGATTCTTCCATAATATTTGGCTACAACTTGAACATACATATGAACCACTATATTTTCCTTCTAAAATAGGGAACAAAGTATGTTCAGGACTATCACATATCGTACAATTTAAAGTTGCTTCTGGTAATGACATTTTATCAATCACTCCTTATTCTTCTAATTTCCTTGAAAGTTCATTGTTTGTTCGATCATTAATCACACAAACATGATTATTATGAATACAAGTATGATGAAAACTTTTGTTTTTTAAATCATTTTCCAAATTATATAATGATTTTTTAGTATTTTCTTGACATTTAAAATCCAACCCATTAAACACAAACCAAGTTTCTAATAATCCTTCATGGTTAACATTAATAAATATTTGATCCGATTTGTCTAGAATATCTCTTAAAAAATAATAAATATTTTTATTATCTTCTCTAGATGGAATATTTAAACTATGTTTAGTTCTTACAATCATATGCATTTCAATTTTATTGTCAATGATTATAGCAACATCTTTACCATAAAAATGATCAAACTTTTTCTTAATGTTGTTTAAAAATTTTTCTACTTGTGATTTTTGTTTCAATTTAATTCCCTCATTTCATTCATAGATAATTTTCATTCCATTATAAATCCAACATTAATAAAATCTAATAATTGATCTTTTGTATTCATTTCTGGCTTATCCATCACCAACAATAACAATTCATTCAAAATTTCACCCATTCTTTTCCCTGGTTTAATTCCTAACTCAATTAAATCATGACCATTTATATCTAATTGATTAACAGCAATAGGTTCTTTTGTCTCAATAATTCTCTTTAACTCATTCTTTAGCAAGACAACATTCTCAAAATTAAAAGGAGGTTTAGAACCAATTATATCTGCAATCATAAGATTAATCAAATCATCTACATTATGTTCGCCTAATCTTCTTAATAATTTCTTAACTGATCCTTCTCTTAATTTAGGGTAACGAGACATATGATTGTAAACGAGAATGCAAACATTATCAATTGTCTCATTGTCAAACTTTAGTATCTTCATAATTTCTCTGGTCTTATCTGCTCCTACTTTATGATGGCTGTAGAAATGTCCTGCTTTATTATCATCCATTGTAAAAGTTTCAGGTTTAGAAATATCGTGGAACAGTGCAGCCAATCTCACGTTTAAGATAGCAGGAGTGTTCTCTAAGACCTTTAGAATGTGGTTGAATACATTTTTATTATGATACTTGTTGTGTTGGTCAAAACCCACACATAGTTGAAGTTCAGGTATAATGTATTGCAATAATCCTGATTCCTCTAATAATTTAATTCCTTCGGATGGTTTATCGGACAATAAGATTTTGACTAGTTCATCTCTGATTCTTTCTTGTGATATTTTTTGAATAAGAACGTTACAACATTTGATATTCACAAAAGTTAAATGATCAATTTTAAATCCTAGTTGACTTGAAAATCTTATACTACGCATAGTTCTTAAAGGATCTTCTTGAAAACGTTGAAATCCATTTCCTATTGCTTTGATAATTCCTTGTTTTAAATCATCTAACCCATGTACTAAATCAATTATATTTTCACCATCATATAGCAATCCATTAATAGTAAAATCTCTTCTCATTACATCATCTTTTACACTGACCCCAAATTCTACAGAATCAGGTCTACGACTATCAGAATAATTACCATCGCTCCTAAATGTCGTTGTTTCTATTGGGATATGATTAATCATAACTGTGACAGTTCCGTGTTGTAAACCAGTCAAGATAGTGTGATTAAATAATTGCATAACTTGTTCGGGCAATGCTTGAGTAGTAATATCAAAGTCTTTAGGAGTTTTATTTAAGATTAAGTCTCTAACACAACCTCCTACTAGATAGCTCTCATAACCACTCTCTTTAAGTCTATTCAAAACATAAAATGCTTCATTAATAATCTTACTTTTATCAAGCATTACATAACCGCCTTTCTACAAATCTCAATTGTTAATTCATTAATCTTCTTATAATCAGGTTCTTTTGGCAATGGACTATTATTTCTAGCATACATAAATTCTGCCTCATATTTATCTACCATTTCAAATATTTCATCAAATGTATACTTTTCATTGCGAATATCTAATAGAAATTGTTTTTCTGGCCTATAAGTTTTTACAGGTTTACCTTGAAGAATTTCAGTTCCCATTGTTAGTAGGCGTATAAGGTGCATCCCATGCTTCCATAAAGATTGAATCGACTTCTTATTGTTTCTATGATTCAGTTTATCGTAATTAATAATTACATTACTCATTTCTGCATGGATGCTTTTAAATTCTCTTAAAGGATAATGTTTAAGATTAATATCAAGAAATATTTCTGTTTCAAAATCTTCTCTATCCGTTTCATCAATATACAGTTTTACTTCTTCATCTGTGAATGGTTTATAATGTTCTTGAAGATGCAAGATATTAATACTGTTTAAAATATGTTTCTCTTTCTTTGGTTGTTCATATGAATCTCTTGCTAAAGCATTCTGTAATCTGCGTAATTGTTGGGTAGCGTATCCACCAAATGACCTACCTGCTTTTTGAGATAAAAACAATCCAATATTATCCCTTAACAATTTTCCTTCTTCAGTAATAACCAAAATATGCTCTGGATTTGTTGCTAAGATTTCAATGCAATTTGGATTACAACTTGTTAGAAGATTAATCATTTTCCTAAAAGCATAAATTGTTGTATCTGTATCTTTATTCTCAAATTGTTCAAAGGTATCTAATCCTAATAATTCATTTGGTCTTTCCAAGGCAATACCTCTACAATCAGTATCACTTGAAGCAATATTTGTGCCATATGAAATACTTCCTGATAAAGTCAACAACATAATATTATTCCCTAGATGTTCATTTTCTTTAAGGAAACTATATTTTGGATTATTTAATACCAATTCTTTATAATTCATATTCATATTCATAATTTTATTCTCCCTCTCTATTTCTAAATGCAAATTTAGGAACTTCTACAAACTTACTCAAATATCCTTCATGGTAGAAAGTCAAATCTTCTTCATCAATTGATAATCCATTAAATTGCTTAACAATGATAGGATAAAATAATGCAGGAACACACTTAAATTTATAAGAACTATCATTAAAGTATTGGACGTAAAATTCTGTATTAGGTATTTTATAAACTACATATTCTTCATGTTTTACTTGGATATCTCTTAACCAACTGTAATTATTAACATCTTTAATGAGTTGTGTCACAATTGAATTATTTATAGATGTAATATCAATAACTATTTCATCATGCATATAAGACAGAACATTTTTTACTCCGACTGAATCAATGATAATATCTAGAATACCACTCATTAAAAACTTTTCAATAGTAACTTGACGCTTTGGATTACAAGCTCCAAAAATTACTTGTCGAATATATTTAGAGTTAACAATATGATCTAATTTAGTAAACTTTAAAATAAATTCTTCATACGAATTAAAATTATCTAATAAATTAGGGCTATATGTTTTAAATGCTTGGAAGTTTGCTTTCTTTAAATCAAAACTCAGAAGACGTTTACCATTATTTATTGGTTTAAATACTCCATGATCCCCTATGCCATAATTATTAACCTTGTAGGTATTAAAATCATAATTGCTGAAAGATTGGTATTCTGGCTTACTTTTTATATGATCAATAACTGCATCTTTAATTTGATTATAATGCTCAAAATACTGTTGCTCATTTTCAAAAATAGAAACTTCTTGTACAAATTCCTCCCATTTAGATTTACTATCAAATAATTTATCAAGAAGATTAACTCTATTAGTAAAGTATGGTTCTTTGAATACAGAAATAGGAATATCAGAATCCTTAACAAAACGCTTTTTGAGAGTATTGCTATTTAAAACATCAATCATATGTATCAACCTTCCTTTTTACTTATTGCCTTTAATATTATCTACACGTTTAATTAATTTTTCGATTTCTAAAATATAATCGTTGTGACTAGTAAACCATCCACTAAAAACTGTTTCAACAAAAATGATAGTTTCTACTTCTAATGAAGTATCAATAAAAGTAATTATAAAATTAACTGGCCCATCATCTTCAAAATCAATATTAATTTCTTTTTCATAACAAACAACTGTACTACCATAAATATTAGCATTACCCCATCCATTTTCTTTAACTAAATATACAACCAATTCTAATATTCCTAAATCAATCATAAATATCCCCTTCCTTTCTCCTTACTTCAATTTAAGATAAGTATTGTTTATATATTTGAATAAATCGCCATTATTAAATATTTTATGATTGAATTTAATTTCTCGACAATTTTCTGAAAAGACATCTATCCAACTATTGATATCATCTTTGGTATTTATAATCACATAATCAGAACGATGCCCTCCATATCTAACAGATAAGTATAAAATGCCGGATAAATCTTCAAATAAATTAATTTGATAATTGGTATTATCTCGTTTATAAAACTTCCCATCATATATGAGTTTTGCTTCTAATGTGATGGGATTCTTATAATCCTGTGAAAGAATAACCTTTCTATACTCTAGTTTATCATAAATTTTAGAGTATTGTGTAAGATAATCTACGACCATATTTTCACCACTAGGTATCCAAGATAATCTAATAAGTTTTTGGTCATATAAATACCTAAAAGAATCAACTATATCCCCAATATTCCTATGTTCATCGCAACCATTCCCATAAATAACATTCTTAATGATATCTCGACAATCTCCATAAATATAAAACAAACAACCATTATAATTTTGATTTATTTTTTCTAATAGAAACCTTAATGCAAATGTTTCTATATATTTACTCAATGCAGAAGCATTTAAACCTAGTATATGGAAAGGTGCAATCTTTATTTCAAAATCACATATAACATCGTCCTTCTCAATGGTATATGCCAAGATATACTCATTTTTATCTGGATAATATCCTGCATCAAAATACGCTGTGTAATTTTCCTCTTTACTCATAATTTCACCTTCTTTGTAATCTATTATACTCTTGAATGCTCCGATTTCCTAATACCAAACTCAATTAAAATTGTTATTTTAATCCATTATTTTTCAAATTTTGTTTAATACCTCGTTTTGAATAGCCAATAGAAAATTTAAAATCAAAACTAATATGATGCTCATTATAGAGATTTTCATATCTATTTGATTCATATCTTTCAAAAGGTGTACCAACTTGAGTTACTAAATCAGTTGCATCAAGAATAGAATTACCATCCCCATGATGACCGTCAACAAGCCATCCTTTCACAATTTTAGGAACTTCGCATCCACATAATAATTCAAGTTGTCTCCAATTTTTAGGGGCAAATGTAAAAAATAGACTACAAATCGCTCCTGTTTGCATACAGAAATATTCATCTTCTGATAAAGATTTTCGTTTATTTAAAATAA
>Ga0209728_1000544_pt1 | contig 29114 bp, 52 predicted proteins | sample RifGroD1_FD_183997 | JGI IMG/M metagenome (GOLD analysis project Ga0209728, IMG submission 183997) | Groundwater microbial communities from Rifle, Colorado, USA - Groundwater D1 (SPAdes) (version 2) | ecosystem: Environmental > Aquatic > Deep subsurface > Groundwater | place: Rifle, Colorado... | reverse complement strand
ATTTAAAAATTGTATATAATCATGAATCTGCATTAGATTTGAATTTAGCATATAGTATTTCCACTTATAAGGCACAAGGCGGTGCGTGTAAAAATATTATTTTAATTACACCTAGAGCACATACATATATGTTAAATGCTAATTTAATCTATGTTGGTCAAACTAGAGCAGAACATAGATGTTATCATTTAGGTGAACCAGAAACTATTAAACGTGCATTAAAAAAGAGGGCAAATTTAACTAGAAAAACACATTTAAAAGATATGTTAATAAAAATGAGTGTTTAAAGTTTTTAACAAAATATTAAAATAAATATATTGACAACCCAACCGGAAACAATTATAATAATAATCAAGGGAAGAGAAAATATTCATAATCATAAATACATAAATCTCTTCCTAAATAATAATAAAGGAGAATGAGAATTAAAATGTTAAATAAACAAGAAGTAATAGATAAAATGCAAGAACGTGGATTTACTATATACGCAAACATAGGAAAAACAAAAATACATTTTATATCTTCTCATATGTATGATATTCATTACAAAGAAGATACACCATTACGTAAAAGAATACCTATTATAAATATAATTGTAGATTTGGAGAAAGATGAATTCCAATGTATATATAATATAAAAGAAAGTATAAATACTTTAAATACTGGAACATGTGGTTCAGTTCTTAATGACAAACATTTTGATAATATTGTCTGTAAATTTGAATCACATGCAAAAATATTAGAAAGATATGTAATATAATTAAATTTCTCGATCCCACAAACCCTTATAAAATAACATTTTCTTATAACCAATATCAACACCAATTCGAGGTTTGATCTCGAATTTCTAAATAAATTAATATTACAATATCTAATCATACTAGGTTATAATATTAATAAAAACTATCTTGAAAGAAGGTATCCACACATGCAAAAACTACAAATAGGTAAACCATATACTCTATTCCAAGGTAAAAATATGAAAAATCAAACTGCATGTATCTTTGAGTGTACAGAAGATGGTACACTACTCCTTAATATTTACATCAATAATATGACAAGTACAGAAAAGCAATCTCTTAGATTTGATAAAATAGAAGTGCGAATTCTCGAAGAATCAGACTTCCTCTACACACTGTTTAAAGTTGGAAATCATCTCATATTTGAACTAGACTTCGATCCTACACTTTATAAAGACAATAGAATTATTAACATTATTAATAGTAATCTCGTACATGTAATAAGCATAGAAAGTAGTAATAATCTAATTCAAATATTAAGATTAGTAAACGCTCCATTAAAACTATTCACAAAATGGCACACTATTTGGATTAATGCTAAAGAGATAAATGATTATAGTATTAAATATAAAAATTGGGTATTTGACTTACAAAATAGATATTCACCTACTGATTTATGGGAATATGGTAAATATATTGGAAAGATGGGAGAAGGTTAATTATAAATAAGACCAATAAAGAAACTAAAAAAGAATTATTAATTAATAATGGTTTTATTAAATTATCTAGTGTGTTTGATAAGAAAAATAACAATATTAAATTATATTGGTGGCAAAAGATAATCATTAAATTATTAGAATTTAAAGAGAAAAATAGAAAAAACAAAATAGAAAAATACTTAAAAAATTATAATAAAGGAGACTAAATTATGGATTACAATAAAGAATTAATAAATATAAGATTAAGAGAAGTACAATTAATGCAAGAAGCAGAAAATAATGGTTTTATATATGATTCAATAAACAAAAAATTTATAAAAAAAGAAGAACAAATCTACATCATACACATATCCATTAATACACTAGGTTCAGGTGAAAATACAGGTAAATTTGAAATATATGATAAAGTGTTTCAAATTGATGAAAGATTAGCAATTAATGCTTCAAAAATTAATAATCTATCTGATTTTATGGACAATGTATTATTCTATAAAGATTGGGATAATGATTTCTTGAAATGTAGTATATTTGATGAAGTTAATTTATCTGATAGATTTTATCATACTACAGAGAAAAGTCATTATAAAAATTATGAAAACATTATTACTTTTAGTTTCTCATATATTGATTCAACAATAGGGAATGTTACTATCATGAAATGCAAACCAGAAATATTAAATACGCATAAGAATATATATCATTATACAAAAAATTATGTTATGGAATAGTAATTATAAATAATAAAAAAAATATTAACAAAAGGGAGGTTAAAATTACATGATAAAAATAATAGGGACAGAAAAAGAAATTAGAGAGTTTGTTGACAATCATTTAAATTGTCTTGATATAAGTGAAGAAATTTGTAAAAATTATATAGAGAATAATGGATGCGTAGATTGTATATTAGAAAATGAAAAGAAATATATTTTTATATTTAAAGAAGAAGGGAAATAAATAAAATGATATACATAAATAACCTAAATGAATTACCAACAAGTTGTAAAACATGCAAATTCAGAGGAGAAACAAATTGGGTTTGCAATTTTGTAGAATGGAATTGTAATATTCCAACTTATCGACAAAATATTAAAGTAACTGAAAAAGAATGGTATGATGAAAAATGGAAGCATTCTGATTGTCCATTAAGGGAAATTAATATATAGAAAGGAAGTTTAAATCATACATAATATAGAAGAAGATAATATAAATATTGAAAATGATAATATTACAGAAAATATAGAGCACACAGACTCTACGCCTAATCAAAACAATTGTCCAAATTTAATCACTGAAATTGTTAAAATGAATTGGACGGCAAGTTATGGCAATGACATTTATATGGAATTCCCTAGATCAACATGTAAAGACAAAAGTATAAAAGGTATTGTAGGATGTTGCGGAGTGTTGAAATGGTGTGATAAGAAACTAAATAAGGATAAGAAGGATGGAGATGAAGGAGATAGTAAACTTGCATTAGAGATTAAGAAAGTTAAGAAAAAACAAAAAGAGAATAATAAAAATAAAGGAGAATAATATATGAAAGTATTTTTAAGATTTGAATGTAATTGTGGAATTAAAGAAGAAATAGAATTACAAAAAGAAGATGAAGATGATTGGTATGATGTAGATATGAATTATAGTATAAATAATAAAATGAAAAATTTTATTAGTGATATTGCAGAAGAATATAGTGTTATAACATGTATATGTGGTAAAAGAATAGAATTAGGACAATAAAGGTAAAGGAAGATAAATATGTTAGATATAAAAGATTATTTGTTAAAAAAGAATATATTATGTAAATAGAAGAATTAATACAATAGAAAAATTACATGGGGATAAACCTAATGAAACATATATTATGACATATCAAAATAAAATAAATTAAATTTTAAAGAAAAATATAAAAACAATCCCATTGCTTTTATTGAAGATTTTTACAGTATTAAACTATTGCCATATCAAAAGGTTATACTTAATGCTATAAATCGTATTGGCAATAGACAAGAATATTTTATTCAATCAAGAATCAATCAAAAGAAATGGTTAGCAAATTTACAACTTGAACATATGAAAGTAATGAAAATTGATTTTCAAATATGGAAACCAGATGGTATTGAAGTATATGAGAAAGGTGTATTAGTTAAAACAATTAAACATAAGGAGTAAACAAATAATGTTAATAGTAAAACAAAACACATATTTAGATGTTGACTTAAAACAAGGTGATATTGTAGAATGGGCATACGCAAGAAAATGTTATTATCTATATAAACCACCTATAAAAAGTATAATTCTTGATAAATCTTACTTTGCATCGCCTAACTGTAATAAAGATGGAATTAAACCTAATGGAGATTATGTTAAATTAATTGGAATTGTAGCACAAGTAAAATCCAAGGGATATATTTTAGAGTTAGAGAATATAGTACATAAAAATAATTAATTAAAAGGAGTGATAGTTATGTCTACAGAATATACCCACATTACAATTTAAATATAAAAACTGGAAAGGTGAAACAAACACAAGAAATGTGATACCTTATGATATTTGGTTTGGAAGCACAGAGTTTCATCCAGAGGAACAATGGTTACTTCGTGCATATGATATAGAGAAATGTGTAGAAAGAAATTTTACTTTGAAAGATATTATTGAATTTTTGTAAGGGATAGTGAGTTATATTATAAATAAAAATATTCCAATAGAATGCGAAGGTTGCTTATGTTATAACTGTAAAAAGAAAAATAAATGTAATATATGTATATATTGTTTAAATATAGAGTACCATCCTATATATAATTGCGAGGAGAAATCATATGAGAGATAAAAACAGAATTAAACCATTCTTACAAAAATTAGAAGAATTGTGGTTACAATATCCAGATTTAAGATTTGGTCAATTATTTAATTTATTACATAGAAATATTAGTGGTGATCCGTTTTATGCAGAAGAAAAGGAATGGGAATTAGTTGTTAATAGATTAATGTGTAAGAAGTTTGGTAATCTTGAAAGGGATGTAGGGTGCTGTGTTGATTGCTCTGTAGAAAGAAATAATTTATTTAGAAGATGTTGGGGAGTATAGTAGAGGTAAAAATATTAAGAAAGGAGAGATATAATATGAAAACAATAGATGAACACAATGATAATATATTAAATATTATACAAAAAGCAAGATCAATGAATACTAATATTGAATGTCCAGAATGTAAAAGTGAATTAATGTATGCAGATAATAATATTTATATGAGTAATCCACCTAAAAGAAAAGTTAAATGTGAATGTGGTTATATTGATTATATATTAGCATAAAAGGAGTAATTGTCATGGCAAATTGCAATATATGTTTAAATAAAAATAAGGCATGTCATATTTGTGGAATAGGTTATTATTGGATGATGTATTTAAATCCTAAAAATAAAAAGTGAGGTGATATATAATCCTTCTAAATGAAAATTACAATAAAAATGAAAGTAAAGAGCACTACGAACTCAAGCAAATTTCCAAATATATCCTATACTCCAAAGGTTATAATTGTATAGCAACTGAAGTACAATTCTCAAAATACTCACAATATCTCAAAGATTATGAATGGTTTAATGATAAAGCAACAACTAAAAATACTATTGATGTTATAGGTATAAAAGGTAACATGTTAAACCTTAGAAATAATAATGTAGATAGTTATAAAGTTATGGGTATTGAGGCAAAAGCAAGTTATTCAGATTTTTTAAATGGATTCTGTTGTCAATGTGAGTATACATACGTGATTGCTCCGATAGGGGTTATACCTGTTGATAAATTACCAGTAAAAATAGGATTGATTTTTGTTGATTTAGAAAATTATTGGATTAAACAAAATGGAATAGGTAAATTTGAATTTAAAGGCATTAATACAGTTAAACAATGTTCTAGTAGGAAAAATGAAATATATAAGAGAGATGATATTTATCGTGTAGACACTTTTAATGTTTTGAGAAAAATTGCATATAGAAGTACAGTTAATGATTTATTTAAGAAAAATGAAATTGTGATTGAGGGTTTGTAGAGGAGGAATAATTATGCCAGAAAATTGTCCTTATTATCAAAACTTCAAATGTCCATATGTGGGTTTAACTTTTTGTACTTCACCTTGTTTTAATTGTTTTTATGGTGAAATAAGTTAAAAATAAAAATAAAGGAGATCAAAATTATGAAATATTATTCTTGTTCTCTATGCGAAGTCATATCTAGTGCAGAATCATGGAATGAATTCACAGAAAATGAATATGGAAGTGGTATAGGATTAATTCAAACGGAAGAAAAAGATGAATTAGAGTATATTTGTCCTAATTGTGAAAAAGTATGTGATGGAAAAGATATTAAATTTGCATGGGAAATAGATTTATAAAGGAGAATTAATATGGCAAAGTTACATAAAGTAGAATTATATATTATAGATGTAAATGATAATTATAATAATTTAAACGAAATTATGCATGACATAGGAAATACTACAGATTGTAGTCTTATTCCTTTTAATGCACAAGAAGTTAATATTGATTGGCATGATGGGATAGATATAAATATTTTTAATTGTCCAGTTGAAAATTATAGAAAATATTTTGAGAATGAGGAAGGGATAGAAGAAAAATTAGGAAAATGTACATATACAGAAGGTGAATTTATAAATTATGAATGTGAATTATTAAGAAATAATAAATGTTATATTGGTAGTAAAGATGATTTTTATTTAGGTGAAGACAATTATTGGCGTTTTAATGGTGAATGGTGCTGTGATTGGTATAATCCTGAATGTGGTTGTTGTAGGCCAAGAGAAGAATAAAGTTTATAAACTTATAATATAGAAAAATAATTAATATTATGCTTGACAAGTTAGTTACAAAATGTTAAAATAAATATAAATTAAGAAAGATTGAATTAAGGAGGTGAAAATTATCTGTGATTTGGCTTTATGTAAAAATGATAATTGCAAGAAAGCACAGAATTGTTTAAGATTTTTGGCAAAACCAAATAAATATCAAAGTTATATGAATGGAAAAGATGATTGTGATGAGAATAATGGTTATGAATATTATTTAGAGGTGAAAATGTTGAAAAGGTGTTAGAATGATAAAATAAAATTTAAAAATTAAAATATGACATGCAACAAACCATTGATTTTATTGGGTTTGTAAAATGTAAAAACATGACAAAAGGAGGGTTTTATATTAATAGTGTTGAAGAATGGTTAGGAGAAAATAATAAATTAGGAATTGATATTTGGAACAATAAATATAGATTTAATAAAGAATCATTTAGTGAATGGTTAAATAGAGTTTCTAATAATAATGAAAATATTAAACAATTAATTAAAGATAAAAAGTTTTTATTTGGTGGGAGAATTTTAGCAAGTAGAGGACTACAAAATAAAGGTAGAAAAATTACATTCTCTAATTGTTATGTTCTATCTCCTCCAGAAGATAATATTGAAAGTATTTTTGATTGTGCAAAAAAATTAGCACGAACATATTCATATGGTGGTGGAGTAGGAATTGATATTTCAAAATTAGCACCACGTAATGCAAAAATAAATAATGCTGCTAAAGAAACATCAGGTAGTGTATCTTTTATGGATTTATATTCTTTAGTTACAGAATTAATTGGTCAATCAGGAAGAAGAGGAGCATTAATGATTTCTATAGATTGTTCACATCCTGATTTAGAAGAATTTATTGATATTAAATCTGATTTAACTAAAGTAACTAAAGCGAATATTTCAATTCGTAATAGTAATAAATTTATGGATGCTATTAAAAACAATACTGATTGGAAACTTATATATATTCGTGAAGAAACAGGAGAGAAAATTGAAAAAGTAGTTAAAGCAAAAGAATTATTTAATAAATTTGCTAAAATGAATTGGGATTATGCTGAACCAGCAATGTTATTTTGGGATAAAATTTGTAAATGGAATTTATTAAGTGAAGACAATAATTTTGAATATGCAGGTGTCAATCCATGTGCAGAAGAACCCCTCCCAAGTGGAGGTTCATGTTTATTAGGTAGTATTAATTTATCTGAATTTATTATTAATCCATTTTCAGATAAAGTATATTTTGATTTTAATAGTTTTAACAATACAGTAAAACAATGTGTAATTGCATTAAATGAAGTCTTAGATGAAGGATTGCCATTGCATCCACTTGAAGAACAAAGAGAAAGCGTTGCAAATTGGAGACAAATTGGATTAGGTAATATGGCAGATGCAGATTGTTTAATTAAACTTGGTATTAAGTATGGCAATAAAGAATCTCTTAAAATATTAGATAAAATAGGTTATTCAATGATTAATAGTGCTATTCAGCAATCAGCATTATTAGCAAAAGAACATGGCACATATCCAATGTATAATAAAGAAGCAGTTATGTCTAGTTCTTTCTTTATACAAAATACTTCCGAAGAAACAAAAGCATTAGTAGAAAAATATGGATTAAGAAATTCTCAACTTCTTACAATTGCTCCTACAGGAAGTTTATCTACTATGTTAGGTGTATCTGGTGGAATTGAGCCAATTTATGATATATCTTACACTAGAAAAACAGAATCATTGCATAAAAAAGATGAATATTATAAAGTTTATACTCCTATAGTAGCAGAATATATGAAATTAAAAAATATTATTTCAGAAGAAGATTTACCTGATATATTCGTTACTGCTATGAATTTAAATTATAGAGAAAGAATTGATGTACAATCTACATGGCAAACATACATTGATGCTAGTATTTCATCTACAGTAAATGTTCCAGAAGATTTCACAATAGAAGATGTTGAAAATTTATACTTGTATGCATATGAAAAAGGATTAAAAGGCATTACCATATATCGTAATAATTGTGCAAGAACAGGTATTTTAACAAATAATAAATCAGAAGATATAGAAATACAACAAGATTACATAATCCCTAAGTCAGCAATGGTAAGAGCAAAAGGAGAACGTGTTAAACTTCCTACTGGTTGTGGTAGTATTTGGTTAATGACATTTAAAGATAAAAATAATAATCTTGCAGAAATATTTTCACAACCTGGAACTTCTGGTGGATGTCAAGGACTTACAGAGGCTTTGACTAGAACAGTTTCATTATTATTTAGATCAGGTGTTCATCCTGACTATATTATTGATCAGTTACAATCAGTTAAATGTCCTGTTGCTATGAATGCGAGAAAAGAAGGAAAATGTGATGGTAAAAGTTGTTCTGATATTATTGCAAAAGAATTACTTTATCAATTAGGGAAAAGTAAAAACACATTAAAACAAAATAATAATCGTACTGAGTGCAATAGTTTATGCAATAGTATTAGTATTGATTCTAGTAAATGTCCTGAGTGTGGAGAAGTATTAAGATTTGAAGGTGGATGCTCTCAATGTACTTCATGTGGATGGAGTCGTTGTTCATAAAATAAAATAATAAAATAAAAAGGAGAATACATATGACAAACAAATTACAAATTAAAATTAAATATTTAGATGATTCTATCACAAAATTAGAGAAAATTACTATTGGAGATTGGGTAGATTTACGTGCTTCCGAAGATGTTACAATGAAACAATTTGATTTTAAACTTGTTCATCTTGGTGTAGCAATGCAATTACCAGAAGGATATGAAGCAAATATTGTTCCTCGTTCAAGCACATATAAAAATTTTGGAATACTTCAAACTAATTGTTTCGCTGTAATTGATGAATCATATTGTGGTGACAATGATTGGTGGAGGTATCCTGTAGTAGCATTAAAAGATACTGAAATAAAAAAGGGAGATAGAATTTGTCAATTTAGAATTAATAAGAAAATGCCAGAAGTTGAATTAATAAAAGTAGAAATATTAGGTAATAAAGATAGAAATGGATTGGGAAGTACGGGGACAAAATAAATAGTCAACATATTTAGCAGAGATATTTAGTCTCTGCTAAATATCAAATAAAAATAGAAAAATAATGAAAAATTATGAAAATTGTCATTGACAAAATATTAAAATAAATGTATAATTAACAACATAGAAAGGGACAAGTTAACAACAATGTCAAATGAAATAAAAGAAACAAATAAACTAAAAGAATATAAATGCATCAAAGAAAAATGTTTTCTATATTTTAATAGTGACGATTACTATGAAGTATGTCAATTAGTAAGTAAATATGTTCTAATTGATAAATGTTATGGTATTAAAGAAATCCCTAATAAAAAGAAGAAGTTGCTTGTAAAATTGCAGATTTAGTTAAAGAATTGGATTGTTTAAATGGATTAGAAGAATTAATTAAAGATAATCAAAATTAAATTTAATAATAGTAATAAACTATTAAATTATAAAAATAAAAGGAGATTATAACTATGAAATCAGTATATATCTGTGAAAAATGTGATGCTCAATTTGAAATTGAACAAGAATGTGTTGATCATGAAAAAGACTGTAACCCAATGATTACATATATATGTGATAAATGTGGGAAAACAGAATCCTACAAACCAGATGAACATATCCCTTCTATATGGCATTCTATTAATATAGGTACACCAAATTATGGAAGTTTATTAGAAAATAGAAATGTTAAATTCGAACTATGTGATTTATGTTTATATGATTATATTATCTCATTTAAACATAAAGATAATATTTTAAATAGCAATGAAGAACAATGGGATGAACGATATAAATTAGATGTAGATATAACTGAAGAATTATTTAATGGATTGCAATTAGTTAAATAGTTAATATAATATAAATATATTAAGAAAGGGGATAAAATATGCCTGAATCAACAGAATTAATTGAAACAAATAATTCTAATGAATCCAATAATTCCAACAATCCTCACCACATTGCAATAGAAAATCCAGATTCTATTTGTTTTAATTGCCTTAATCAATTCCCACAATTACATGAAATACTAATTCCATCACTTAATCATGGAAGTGAGTTTACAAACTTTTCAAGCAGATTATATCTATGCGATAATTGCCTATCTCTTACTAATCTTGAATGGTGGAAATTAGAAATTATAAAAACATATACAGAATATAATATGATGCAACTAAATTATAAATATGAAAAGAAAATATTAGAATTCATTAATCAAATGCCATTAGCAGGGCAGGAATTATTCTATGCTAGATTTGGTAAGGGGACAAGTACAGATATTATGAAAAGTCAAGATTGGATTGACTATACATTAGGAAAATTACCACATGAGAAATGTAAATATTACGGTTATTATTCACCGCAAGAAATTCAAGCATACCAAAAAAGATTTCCAATTTGTGAACATCCAGTAAATAGAATTTGTAATGAAGAATCAAAAAACAGTTGGTGTCCATTTGTGCTATTGGAGAATATAATCAAAAATGTTATAAAAATGGGAAAGATGACAATTGTTATGAATGTGAATATTTTCAAGAAAGAATAACTCCTATTAGATATATTATGGAATATGATTGGAAAGATTATGAGGTGTATTATAAAAGTAAAATAAATGAGAATAGGTATAGAAAGATGTTTGAGAGAGGAGATTAAATGATTAATAAAATAAAACAATACATTAATAATATAAAGATAAAATTATATCGTATATATTACAATATTCAATACTCTTTAGAAGTTAAAAAATATAAAAGACTTTATCCAGATTATATTGATGACGAATATAACAATGGTTCATTAAAATTTATTTGGGGCATTAAGTCTTGGGATGATTTAACTGGCAAAAATGCTAGTTTATTTACTATGAATGATATTGATATTATTTATGATAGAGATTCTAAATTATATATGTTAGGAATAGAAACTGCTTGGATATTTGATGGAAATGAAGAAGAAATAAAAAAAGGTGAATGTAGATATTTAAGACAATTATTAGATGCTTTTACTAAATATATGGACGATAATGGATATTTAAAAGATTATTACACTTGTCTTTATATGCGTAGACCACACTTAAAAGATTCTGCTGAATCAATAGGTGAATTATATTTTAATTTTAAAGTTTTTGTTGAAGGATATTGTAAAATTTGTGGGTGTTAATATTATATTATATTAAAAGGAAGTGATAAATTATAAAAGTAAATAGAGTAGAAAAACACAGAATTAAAAACAAAACCCCCATCATGGGAAATAATTGATGATTTAAGTTTTAAATCTAAAAATTTATATAACTATGCAAATTATTATATTAGACAAGAATTTATAAACAATGGAAAATATATAAGTTATTATGATTTAAAAAAGATGTTAAAAACACATGAATCATTTAAAAATTATGGGTCGCAAGCAGCACAACAAACATTAGTTATTCTAGATCAAAACTGGAAGTCATTCTTTGCAAGTATAAAAGATTGGAGAAAAAATCCCAGTAAATATTTAGGTAGACCTAAATTACCAAAAGATAAAGAAAAAGGAAGATTCCCAGTAATTATAACTAATATTCAATTTACAATTTTAGATGGATATATTAGATTTAGTTGGAAACCATTACAACCACTTAATAATATGTTTAAAACTAATATTAAAGATAAACTGATGCAAATTAGATTCATTCCCAAGGGTGCTGATTATATTTTAGAAATAGTTTATGAAATAGATATCCCTGAAATAAATCAACATAACCAAAAAATTGCATGGATTGATATAGGAATAAATAATCTTGCAACAGTATCTAATAATATAGGATTAAAATCATTTATAGTTAATGGTAAACCTCTTAAATCTATAAATCAATATTATAATAAAAAGAAAGCAAAATTACAAAGTGATTTAAAAATAAAACATAATAAAAATTGAAGTAATAAATTAGATAAACTAACTAATAAACGCAATAATAAAATTAATAATTATATGCATAAATCAAGTAAATACATAGTAAATTGGTGTAATAAAAATAATATTGATACTTTAATAGTAGGTAAAAATAAAAATTGGAAGCAAGAAAGTAAAATGAGTAAGAAGGTTAATCAGAATTTTATCCAAATACCTTATCAGATGTTTATTAATCAATTAAAATACAAATGCCAAAATAGAGCAATTAATTTTATTGAGATAGAAGAAAATTATACAAGTGGCACATCCTTTTTAGATAAAGAAAGTCCTACTAAAGAGTATTATAATAAATCAAGACGTAAATACAGAGGTTTGTTTATTAGCAATAATGGGATAAAAATTAATGCTGATTTAAATGGTAGTTATCAAATAATTAAAAAGGTATCACCAAATGCTTTTAGCAATGGTGTAGAGGGTGTATGTTTACATCCAATTAGGATTAATTTATAATTCTAATAAATTAAATAGAAATATTTGAATAAATGAGAAATTTTGTACAAAGTTTTTAAAAAGGAGAAAATAATATGTTAAAAGATAAGAAAGACGATATTATATTTTATTCATATGAAGAGTATATAAGATATATGTATCCAAATACAGCAGATGAAATATTAAATAAAGATTTAAGCGAAAATAAAAAGTATGAATTATATGGTAAAAAATTAGCAGAAAAATTATTTGAAAAAATAAATAATAATTTAAAAGGAGAAATTAACACATGAATAAAATAATGATGCTTAAAGGTGGAAGTCCAGCAATACATAAATTAGGTGATATTAGTAGAAAAAATGATAACTATATCAGAATTCACGAAGAGACAAAAACGCATTACATAGGAAGTTTCGAGGAAGGTTATGGATTTATAAATGTTGAGTTTAGAAAAGAAGATTGTAGGATATTAACCGAAAATGAAAGAAAAGAATTAAATGGTAAATGGTATGGTATTAATGGCAATCCCTTATATAAAATTTACGTTGATGAAGAAGGTAACATAGTAAAAGGCAAATGTATTATGAAGAAAGGTGTTATTAATAAAATAACTAATTCAAAAGAAGAAAATAAACATATTGATTGGTTTGGAATAAATGTTGAATTCTCAGAAGATATTTGTTTAGGACAAAGTTTAATTATGTTTATGGATGATGGAAGATATATTACCACTTCTAAAGTAGTTAATGTAGAGATTATAGATGATAATTATGTGATTTATACAAAAAATAGTATTTATTATATAAGTTTATTGTAAATTAAGGAGAATTAAATGAAAATAATAACTTGTTATAAATGTGAATTATGTGGTGATATATCTGAAATAAGAGAAAAAATTGAACAATGTGAAATAGAGTGTAAAAATAAATTAAACAAAAGAATACAATTTTTTAATTCACTTGAAATAGGCGATATCATAGAAGATATATATTTATTTCATGAAGCACTTGTTACAGATAAAAATGAAACACAAATAAAATTAAAATGGTTAGGATGGTGCAATACTGACGAACAAGGAAATGAAGTGGATATTGAGAGATGGTATAATTATAAAGAAATTAATTTTAATAATTATGAAATATTGAAACAGAATTGAAGATTAATCATGAGTTTTAAAAGGAGAGAAAGATATTATGGATGTTTATAGACTAAAATATGAATACACATACATGAGAAGAAATGGACTAATATTTAATAAATATAAAGAAGAAAAATTATGGAGAGGAAATCATTATCCTATATTAGCAAATTCACCAAAAGAAGCAATTAAAAAATTTAGAGAATTATTATCACTTAACGATAATATTAAAGTTGAAATTATATCAATGAATGATTTTAATTTTAATGAATTAAAAGAAGAATTAAAAGCAGATGAATTTATGATTTATTGTAAAGATAGGTTAGGATTAGATAAATTAATTGAAAAATAATAAAATAAAAGGGAGGTAATTAATATATCAGCAACAAATAGAGGTTCAAAAAGAATTGAATCAGATACATATTGTACTCCAATTACTGTAATTAAAAACTTTCTAAAACATTATAAACTTCAACATGGTAATATCTTAGAACCATCTGTTGGAAACGGTAATTTTATTATTGCACTTAGAGAAGAAGGATATAACAATTACAATCCAATTACTGCAATAGAATTAAGAGAAGAAGAAAGAAATAATTTAATAGATTCAGGTGCAGACAATGTTATTATTACAGATTTCTTAACATGGAAAGCAGATAAAGAATATACAACAATAATTGGAAATCCACCCTACAGTTTAGCTTTAGAATTTATTGAAAAATGTTTTGAAATTGCTACTGATAAAACTGAGATAATAATGTTACTTAGAACTGCATTTCTTGAGAGTAAGAAAAGATATAAATTTTGGCAAAAACATCCTTTGAATGGTTTATATGTGTTAAGTCAAAGACCATCATTCACAGGTAAAGGAACAGACGCTACGAGTTATTCATTCTTTATTTTTAATAATAGTGGGAAACAAGAGATTAAAGTTATTTAAAAATATCATTATAAAATTTAGTTTTTAACATGAAATAGAAAGGAGTATACATATGAAATTTATAATAAATAATCATATTACATATGAAGTAGAAGAACAATTATTTTATAATCTTCTTAAGCAAGAGAATATAACCGTAGAAGATTATAAGAAAGTAGTATGCAATGATTTTAAAGAAATGCTGGAATCAGAAATTGGTACATCGGAACAAATTAAAAATGTTGTAATTGAAACAGATATTCAAATAGAAAATAATACAGACAGTTATTGTCCAATATGTGCAGAAAATATAGGAGATGAACCATTTTGTTCTTCTTGCGGAGATGTTTCAGGTGCAAAAGTAGGAGAATATAGTTTACATGAAAGAGATTACTATATTCAAAAACAAATTAGAGTATTTGGAAAAGTAGAAATAGAGCCTGTAAATTATTTAAAAGGAGAATAATTAATATGAACAGTAAATGGCATTTATAATTATCATATTTAAAATCATTAATAAGAATATCAGGTTGTTCATTATCATTAGTATATAATGAATGGTCTATATTAGCAATTAGTTTTGGTATAGCAGAGGTGCTTGGAGTATTAGAAGAAATTAAAGATGAAAGATAAAATAAATAATAAAGGAGTAATAAATCTATGTACGAAGTTCAATGTGGAATTAAATTAAATCATTGGGATAAAGGTCAAATTTTTGGTTCACCTAATAAATTTAAAACAATCAAAGAAGCAAAGAAAGAAGCAGATATTTTATTAAACACTTGTGTTAAGGAAATGTTTAATGAAGTAGAATATGGTAAATTAATTGAAATTGATGAAAATTTAACTGCATGGTATGAGAATAATCCCAAATATTTTCTAAAAGCAAGAATGGATGGTAAGATATTAGATAAAGATAATGAAAGTGAATTCTATATTGAAATTGTTGAAAAGAATCTTAATATAAATTAAAAATAAATAAAAGGAGAATTAACATGAAAGTTAAAATTATACAAGCAACATATAATGATTATTGGTATAGCGAACATATTGGAGAAGAATTTAACGTAGAAGAAAGTAATACTGTAGATTATATAATTACTGATATTAATTCTGAATATAATCATAATTATATTTTAAGAGAAGATTGTAAAATTATAAATGAAGAAAAGGAAGAAATAATAAAAGAAAATAAAAATAATCTATATTATAATACTAACCTTCAAATGTATCATATTAAACTACAAGATTATAAAATAAAGGTTGTTTGTAATAAATGTTATAAAAATGGTCAAGTTGACGAGAAATGCTCTGAATGTGGTGGAAAAGGCATACATAATAAAACTAAACAGAAATGGGAAGTTAATAAGAAATTAGTTTCAATTGATAAAATTGATAGAGATGAAGATGGAGAATTGCGATATTGGGGAGGTAAAGATTCTTTCTTTTATGAAATGGATAAATATTTACATTTTTCATATCAAGATGCTAAGAATGAATGTAAAAGAAGGAATAAGGAAGTAGAAATTAAAGGATAATAAAGGAGAAATTATGAACAATAATAGAAAACAAAAAATTTATAGCATATTAGATTCATTAACTAGAACTGAATTAGAAAAATATATATCTGATAAGAAATTAATAAATACAAAAAGCAAAGAATTACTTGAATTATTTAATAGAGTAAAAGTAAATAGAGAATATAATCATTCACAAATTATATTAAATAAATTAAGTAAAAATTTACAAGAAACTCTTGACGGATATTATAAAATGGGAGAAGCACATATCATAGCATTTGTATTAGAATGTTTTTATGATAAGAAATATAAAATTAAGGATTTAAAAGAATATCTTAAAACAATGATTGATGGTGATAAAAAGTTAAAAGAATATGTTTACGATATTATGAAAGATTTTTAAAGTAAAAGGAGAAAATTATATTGATTAATAAATTAGTCAAAGAAGCATATGAAAATGCAGTAGTACATGGATGGTTAGATAACCCAAGAAGTTTTGGTGATATTATTTCATTAATACATAGTGAATTATCAGAAGCATTAGAAGAATATAGAAATAAAAAATCATTCATAGAAATATACTATGAAAATGATAAACCTTGTGGTATTCCTATTGAATTTGCAGATGTTATAATTAGAATATTTGATGCTTGCGGAGAGTATGGAATTGACTTAGAAGAAGCAATTAAAATAAAAATGGAATATAATAAATCCAGACCATTTAAACATGGAGATAAAAGAATTTAAGGAGGGAATTATTATATGAGAAGAAAAGTTAAAGCAAAAGTTAAAGGTAATTTTAGCGGAATTGCTATTGTCATTTTAGATAATAACGGCAATATCGAAGAAGTAGATGAAGTATTAGAATTTGATGAAGTGGATGATTGTGAAGTTATTGAAGAAATATATCAAGTTGGTGGATAATAACTTAAAATATACTAGATATAGTGTGCAAGTATAAAATAACCACTATATCTAGTGTCAAAATCATGATCAAAGTTCGAATTGGTGTTGATTTATAAATTAAATTAAATAGGAGAGATATTATATGAAAACATTAGAAGATATTGGAGAAATTGTTTATATAGAAGGATTGGGATATGCGATACAATCATATCTCAATAGTGAAGATATTGAAAATGAAGAATTAAAAATAAAATGGAAACAATGTGCAAAATTAATGAATGAAATAGAAAATATTTTAAAACCATATATGTTTGAATATTAAAATAAAAGGAGATGAACACTATCAATCAACAATCAAGATGTATAAACTCACAACAATATTCCCTAGAAAATCTACTACATCTATGCAAACTAACGGACACAATAAGAAATATAGCATCAACTTCAGAAGGACTTAAATATCTAAAAACAATTCTATCAGATAAACGTGCTATACTTTACTTTAAACAACCTAGCACTAGAACATTTCTCTCATTCCAAAATGCTTGTCACATATTAGGTATATCATGCTCCGAAATTAGAGATACATCAACATCGTCAGAAGTAAAAGGTGAGACAGAATTAGATGCAATTAAAACATTTTCTCAATATGTAGATTTAATTATAATGAGACATCCATCATCTGATTTTATTTATGAAATATCAGAAAATCTACCTGATGATATGAGAATTATCAATGCTGGAAGTGGTTCAGATCAACACCCAACTCAAGCATTGCTAGATTTTTATACAATATATAAATATGGATTAGAAAATAAAAAAGTAGCATTTGTTGGTGATTTACTTCGAGGTAGAACTGTTAGATCATTAGCGTTATTATTGAATAAAGTTAATGGGATTAAATTATATTTTGTTGCTCCTAAAATATTTCAGATTAAAAATGATATATTAGAGCAATTAGATGTTGAATATGAATTAACTGATGATTTTGAGGAAGTATTACCTGATATGGATGTAATTTATATGACACGTTTACAGGATGAATACGGCGGTACAAATGAAATTATAGATACTAATAAATACAGTATAAATAATAGTAATATAAACAATTTGAAAAATGATGCAATTATACTTCATCCACTTCCTAGAAGAGATGAAATTAGTGTTGATATTGATAAAGATAAACGTGCTAAATATTGGGAGCAATGCGAAAACGGAATGTGGATGCGTGTTGCTTTAATTTGTGATATGTTTGGGATTAGTAATATTGATTTATAAAATAATAAAATATATTAAATTAAATAGAAAGGAAAAAATAATTATGTCAAAAATAAGATGTTTAGAAATGGATTTAGATGAATTCTGGAGTAATAATGAATCAATTTATACAGAATATGATATTGGTAGTTTTAGAAGAAAAGTAGTTATTAAACCAGAAGATAAAGAAAATTTCTACTAGGTTTAAATTTTAATACTAATGATGAATATGGTAAAGATGAAAGAGAAACTTATATGTGTATTTATTTAGGTAAATATATGATTATTTTTGGTAAATATCATTAAAATAAATATTAAAAATATAAAGGAGATTCTTAATATGAATAAAGAAAACCTTAGAGACTATATTATTGATGCTATATCCTACTTTGATCAAGAAGAGCATGATATAAATGATAGAAATAATAGCATTAGACTTATTGATTTTGCTAAAGATGCAATCATTGTAATTACTAACGATAATAAGAAATATTTGTTAAACATAGTTAAATTAGATAATGTTATTAAAAATCTATCTAAAATGGAAGAGTTAATTAACATGACAGATGGTATATTAAATGAAGATAAGGGAGAAATATAATCGCATGTATACTATTAAATCAGATAGTTACTTCTTTGAAAAATTTCAATCCATAGAAAATAGAATCAAAGAATTATCTAATGTATTCCAAAATGAATACATAGAAGTATCTGATGTAGAATACATAGAATGGAACACAATTGCAAGACAATTACAAATTGATTTAACTCAATTAATCTATGAAGGTAAAAATAAATTTGTATGGAATAAACAATATGATGATTATGATTCTTGATTTATTATTAAATTAATTAAAACAAATAATATAGAAAGGAGGTAAATTATGAATAAAAACAAAATTCATTTAGAAGCAGATACATTATCTATATTTATAGAAATGAATAAAAAAGAAGGTAGAAAAGAAGAGAGAAAAAGAATTGCTGAGAAATTAGTAAATGATGGTTATTGTTGTATTAAATTTCGTATTGCATGTACTGATGATTGTGTAAATTGTATGGAAAAATATTTAGAAGGTGAATGACAATAAAATTATAACGATACATAAAGGAGATATATATTATGCCAAGAGGTTTATTAATAGGAAAAATAAATTGTACAAGATGTGGAGAATTAATTGTTAATCCTAAAGTTGCTGATTTTAATAGTAATAGAGATCCTATTATCATTTGTAAATGCGGCAATTGGTTTGTGGTTGATTATGAGAAACTAAGATATTAGAAAGGAAATACATTATATAAATATGAATAATTTAATATGTCCGTTTTGTTTGCAAGATATTTCAAATGGTAATCATGCTTGGAATTGTGAAATGAATCCTGTGAATATTAATAATGGTGAATTTCAATTGAATAATCATAAACATTTTAATAAATTGTTTACGAATTCTAAAAATATAAATGAGATAGTCGAAAATTCAAAATTATAAAAATTGTTGATTAAAGAAGTGTTGATTTTATTGGGTTTGTGGGATCGAATTTCGTGAGCAAAGTCATGTTTGGACACGATATTTAACTTGACAGAATGTTAATATAAATATATAATATAAATAAACTTATAAAAGGAGGTGATTTTTATCTACATCCCTTGGTGGGCATTTCTAATTATATTTATCTGTTCAGGTTTTGGTTATGCATATTATATTAATAGTAAAGCATATCATCCTTATGATTTTATGACACCTATGATAGTATTGGCAATAATTGTGGGGACTGTGTTAATAAGCGTAGCATTTTTAATTGGGAAGTTTTTGTGTTAGATTAATGGAATAGAAGAATAAAATAAATAATAGTAAAAGGAGATTGAATTACATATGAAAATTATTAAACCAAGTTATGAGATTATGACTAAAATTAACAGAGAAGAAATTTTAAAAACTCTTGAAATGGCAGGAAGAACTTGTTATAAAAGCGAAGATAAAATTACAAAAGAATCAGCAGGTAGATTTGTAAAAACACTAATCAAAAGTGGACATGAGGCCATGATTGAACATTTTAATTTAACAATAAAATTTATTTGCGATAGAGGAGTTACACATGAAATTGTAAGACATAGAGTTGCTAGTTATGCACAAGAATCTACTAGATATTGTAATTACTCTCAAGATAAATTCGGCAATGAAATCACAGTAATTGAACCTTATTTCTTTGCTAATAATGATGATGATAGTAATTATTATTATTGGCAAGAATCATGTGAATGGGCAGAAGAATATTATTTTAAACTTTTAGAAAATGGAGCAACACCACAAGAAGCACGTTCAGTATTACCAAATTCACTTAAAACTGAAATAGTTGTTACTATGAATATGAGAGAGTTAAGACATTTTCTTAGACTTAGAACTGCTAAAGTAGCACATCCTCAAATAAGAGAAATTGCTATCCCATTATTAAATGAATTACAAGAGAAACTGCCTGAAATATTTGGTGATATTGAAATAAAATAAATTAGAATAATAAAATAAATAAAAAGGAGGTGGTTTCTGCTATATGCAAAATAAAATTATAGTCATATGTGGATTTAGTGCAAGTGGAAAAGATCGAATATCAAAATACATTGCAAATAATTATGATTACTATGAAATTATATCATATACGTCACGTCCAATACGCCCAAATGAATCAGAAGGTAATCCATATCATTTTATTACAAGAAAACAATTTGAAGAGATGTTATACAATAATCAATTTATTGAATGCCGTACATATAATACATTAGTAAACAATATATCCGATATTTGGTATTATGGATTGCATAAGGATAATTTTGATTTGACTAAGAATAATTATATTGTTGTGTTGGATATATCTGGATTAATACAATTAAAGAAGTATTACAGGGATAATATCATATCATTTTTTATTGATGTAGATGAACAAACAAGAAGAAATAGGTGTATTAATAGGGAAGATTTTGACGAGATTGAGTGGAATAGAAGATATTTAGATGATAAGTTAAAATTTACAGAAGAAGTTATTAATAGAGAAGTAGATTATGTAGTAGAGAATTATGATTTTGATAAATGTGTTGGTGAGATTATTAATATGATTAATTATTTGAGGAAAGTTGAGGAAATAGATGAATAAATTTAAGTTCTTTCTTGATTTTGATAATAGTATAGTAGACAGTATTAAACAATATTGCAAAGTCTACAACACTATATATAGATACTATCCAAGTTATAAACCAGCAGATTATACTAAAGTAACTCAATATAATATGAAGGATCAATGCCCATTAGTTTACGATCTATTGGAAATATTTCAACATGAATTATTCTTTAGAGATTTAGAATTTATTAATGAGAATACATATGAAGTTTTAGAGAAGTTAGGTAGGAAGTATCAATTGATTGTCGTGAGTGTAGGTACTCCTTTGAACTTAGCATTAAAAAGTATCTGGTTAAGTGAGAAACTACCATTCATTAAAGATTATGTGTTGTTATTTAATGATGGGTGTAAAATGGATAAGAGTGTTTGTAATATGGAAGATGGAATTTTTTTGGATGATGTAGAGAGTAATTTGAAAAGTAGTAATGCTAAAGATAAGGTATTGTTTGGTAAGAGATTTGAGTGGAATAAAGGGTGGGATGGGAATTGGTGTTTGGATTGGAGTCAAGTTGAGGAGAGGTATTTGTAGGGAAAATTAAAATATAAATATAAGAAAGAAGATGATCTAATATTAAAATATTATAAATTTAGATTATATCCTAATAAAGAACAAGAAATACTTATTAATAAAACTTTTGGTTGTGTAAGATTTATTTATAATTATTATTTGACAAAAAGAATTGAATTATATAAAACTGAACAGAAAAATTTTAATTTTTACGATTGCTCTAAAGATTTAACAAAATTAAAACAAGAATTAAAGTGGTTAAAAGAACCTGACAAATGGGCGTTACAGAATACTTTAAAGAATTTAGATTTTGCATATCATTGTTTCTTTAGAAGAATAAAACAAGGAGAAACTCCTGGATTTCCTAAATTTAAAAGTAAACACAATTATAAACAATCTTATAAAACTACATTTACACGTAACAATATAGAAATTAAAAATAATAAAATAAAACTACCTAAACTTGGTTTAATTAAATTTGCCAAATCTAAAGAAATTCATGGTAAAATATTAAATTGTTCTATTATTAAAACAAAATCTAATAAATATTTTATATTTATATGTTGTACAGATATAGAAATACAAAAATATGAACAAGCAGATAAAATAATTGGAATAGACTTAGGCATAAAAGAATTTGCTACAATTTCAGATGGTGAAATAATAGAGAATCCTAAATTTTTATCTAAATTAGAAAATAAATTAAAACGTGAACATAAAAGGTTAGATAAAAAACAAAAAGGAAGTAAAAATAGAAACAAACAACGTATTAAACTTGCTAAAATATACGAAAAAATTACTAATCAACGTATAGATTTTTTACAAAAATTATCTACAAGATTAATAAAAGAAAACCAAATTATTTGTCTTGAGGATTTAAGTGTAAAAGATATGGTTAAAAATCACAAGTTGGCAAAAAATATTAATGATGTATCTTGGTATGAATTTAAACGACAATTATTATATAAAGCTAATTGGTATGGTAGACAAATAAGTTTGGTAGATCAATATTTTCCTTCTTCTCAGTTATGTAGTGATTGTGGATATAAAAATAAAGAAGTTAAAGATTTATCTATAAGAAAATGGATTTGTCCTAATTGCGGTGAAAAACATGATAGAGATATAAATGCTGCTATAAATATTAAAAATGAAGGATTGAGATTATTAAGTGCGTAAAGTTTAGATTTAAAAAACCGTAGGGATTACGGGGTTAGCCTGTGGAGATGGAGGTTACGAAGTCTATGAAACAGGAATTATATGATTTTATTTATATAAAGTTCAAGACTGTCCTGAGTATATAATTATAAGTAAGTTTAGAGGTATTACGGTTGTTATGGATAGAGCGTATAATAGGGAATTAATTGTTGGTGTGGATTGTGATTATAGGGTTAGTAATTGGGATGAGTTTTATGGGATTGTTAAGAGATTGGAAGTATTGGAAGGAATTAACAAGTAATAAATTAATTGATTAAGCATATAGTTTTATGAGGTGAGATTTATGGAGATATACGAAAAAATTAATTTTCAAAACAAAGAATGTGAATTAATAATTGAAACTTTAGATACAGAAGAAGGAATTCAAAACTATAATAAAGGTGTAGAATATATAGTTTTATTACTTAACAAATACAATAAAATTAATAATGAAAATTTAAAAGGGAATAATAAGACCAGTGTAGAATAACTCTATACTGGTTATTTTTTTGTTTATTAAATGATATAAAAGGAACGGTGGAAATGAATATAATCGTTTATGCCAGAGTGAGCACAATAGGGCAAAAGGAACATGGATATAGCTTAGATGAACAAGTATCAATATGTAAACAAAAAGCATATGAATTAGGTGCAAGAGATGCTGAAATATCTATATATATGGATAGTGAAACAGGTCAATATCTTAATAGGGAAGGATTATCAAAACTTATAGAACAAATTCAAAATGAAGATGTTGATTATGTAATTTTATATGATCCAGATAGATTATCAAGAAGTCTTACAACTGCTCTTGTAGCAATTGATATTATTGAAAAAAATGGAGTAGAAATTATATTTATTAATTCAGAATATAGCAAAACACCTGAAGGTAGAATGTTCTTTCAAATACGTGCAGTATTAGCCGAGTTTGAGAAAGAGAAGATCAAGTCTAGGTCCATGATGGGTAAATTAGGTAAAGCAAAGAAAAAATTGCTTACTCATAATCCTGGTTTATATGGTTATAATTATGATCCTATTAATGATATTCTTACTATAAATGAAGAAGAAGCAAAAATTATTAAACTTATGATTAGATGGATATTTGAAGAAGATACAATAGGCATGGCAAAAATATCAGATAGATTAAATGAAATGTCAATATTACCACCAAGAGGTAAAAAAGTAGATAAAAAAGAACATGGAGTTTCTTATATAAAAGAGGATGGATCTTGGCATAAAGGTAGTGTGAAAAGAATTTTAAATAATTATTCTTACACAGGTACATTATTTATTCAAACAGTGGATACACAAGGTACAAAATTTAATAAATATAGAAAAGAAGAAGAAAAAATTAAAAGAAAAATGAAACCTCAAGAGCAATGGATACCGATTGAAATACCTAATATTATTGATATTGAAACATGGGAAAAACTTCAAGATAAGTTAATAAAAAGAAGAAATTTAAAACCAGGATTATCAATAGAAGATTACTTGTTAAGTGGAATGTTAAGATGTGATTGTGGAAGCACACTCCATGGTAATAGAGTTAAAAAGAAAAATGGAAATGGTCATTATAAATATTATGTATGTACGGCAAAAAGTCCTGGTATTAATGGAAAAGAAAAATGTAAAATGCCAAATATTAATGCAGATTATTTAGAAGATATAGTTTGGGAGAAAATTAAAGGATGGGTTAAAAATCCAGATACATTTAAAAAATTAATTATCAATAAGGGTAATATTGAAGAATTAATTAGTGAAAAGAGTATTTTGGACAAGAAAATTAAAGAAATAGAATCTGAAAAAGATCGTTTAGATTTGTTATTTATGAAAGGTAAAATTACTGAAAGTAAATATGATAAATTAGAATTAAGTTTAAAAAATCAAAGTAAATCATTATTAGAAAGATATAATGAAATTAATAATGAATTACAAACTAAAAATATGCAAATGGATGATATTAATAATTTATTAAATCATCATAAAAATTTTGATAATATTGATAATTTTAATTTTGATGAGAAAAGGAAGGTAGTAAGTATATTTATTAATAAAGTAATAGTTTTTGACAAGCAAAAATATAAGATTGTTGTGAATGTTCATTTTAAAGAATTGGACAATGGTAACTGCACTTTGGATAGAAGTGACCATTCTCCAACTTTTACTGTGGATGTTTGATGGTGAAATTAAAAAATAACGTGTCAAGTATTTTTACTTTACAGTATACTTTAATATTATTTTATCTTTTGAATAAGAAATAAAATTGTGTTTTTAAATAATTAGATGGTATATAATCGTAACATTTCTGATATAATTAGAATAAGATGATTAAATTAGTTAGAAATCATTGAATTGTTAGAATTGATGTATTTTATGAATAGGAGTGGATAATGATATGAGTGTTGTTGAGAAGGAGATAGGAAATGTGGATGTTAGTGGGGTTAGTGGGGTGGAAGGTGTAGAAAAGAATAAAGAATTACCAAAGAAAAATAAGATAGGTATATTTGTAGGAGAAAAAGATATTCGTCAAGATTGGGAGATACATTCCGTACTTCCTATCTACCGTAATAATGAAATATTTTCTTATAATTTCAGTTTACCAATATCAGAAATTTGCAAATTAATGGATATAGAAACATTGCAATATATGCCTGAGATTCAAAGAGGCAAAAAAACATCAACATCTGGAATTGATTCTCCATTAATCAATACAACAAAAATTAGGGAAATCGTGGAACATATTAAGAAAAATGAATTTTTTGGTGGTACATTAAATTGGGTAATAATTGATAAATATCTTGAAAAAGAAAATGCTAAATTTGAATTTGATAATGATAGTAATACAATACTTGCAAATTTGCCCATATTTTTGACTGACGGAATGCATCGCACAGCAGCAGCTAAAATAATAAATGAATTATGGAATAAAATTAAACGAAATAAAGAAGGTATGATTGACCCTGAAAAATATGAATTTCCAATTTCTCTGATTATTTGCTCAATGGATGATGCAAAACGTATGTTCGCTGAATCGACAAAAAATGCAAAAATTAGTAAGGTTAGATCGGAATTTCTAGATATTGGAAGCTGGAAGAATTACATTACAACTGAATTAATAAAGAAAAGTGAACTTAAAAATAAGATAGAGACATACTCGTCTAGCATCAAGTCAACAAATAACATTGTTAGTTTCTCTATTCTTAGTACACAAATTGATAATCAATTTAAACCAAAAACTAAAATTGAAAGTCAAGAAATTGCTTCATATCTTATTGAATTCATGGATAATTTAGTATATATCTTCAGTTACTCTATGGGCGATATGGATATTTCTGAAAGAAAAATTATGAGGGAAAGAGATTATAGTTTAGAATTATTATTTTGGCATGGGTATATCTCTGTTGCAAAAGCATTATATAAAGATGAAAATTGGAAAGAAAAACTTAGAAAATTAAAACAACCAATTAAAATAGGTGAATTTACAGGAAAATTACTTGATAAAAACAACCCCTTATGGAATTATGTTAAAAATGGTGCTGGAAGATTGGTTAATGGTTCACCACAACAAAGTTTCATAAGAAAAGTATTTAGCACATTTGTTACTGATGAAAATGCTTTTAATGAATTAGTGAAAGAAACTTTAGAAAAACAGAAGGTTGGATAGTAGAATACCCTATACTCAAAATTAAAAGAGTATAGGGTATAATCATTTTTAATCAACAACTAAATTTCTAGTATTATGTAATTTACCAAAATCATAATCCTTTTTAAACTTACTAGTTTCATATGTATTATTATCAATATCAAAAACTATCCTATGAAATCCTTCGTCAAATAATAATTTAGAATCATTAATTATTTTATGTATCATTACATCAGAAGGTAAATAATCTTTTTCACTAATTATTCTAATTTCTTTCCATCCACTTTTTAATAAACCATATGTACGTGCCTTTTCTCTTTCATTAAATTCATGTTCTGTTTTCTGTCCATGAATAATTGATAATTTATGACCAGATCCGTCCCACTCAATATAAATTTTCTCATCAAGAAATGCTATATCAACAAAAGAATATTTTTCTGTATCTTCAATCAAATAATTTAATTCACCATTAACTAATTTACAAATATATTTTTGTTGTTTTGAAGTTCTAATATTTTTATTATCATACATAGATTGCATTTGTTTTAATCTAATTTCTGGATTTTGCATAGGGTTTTCAAAACCATATCTATCTAAATTAATTTGTTTTACAATTAGTTTATTTTCTTCTAATTGAAGATAATGATCCACGCCATATTTATTTTGAAATGTTTGTTTGATTTTTTCTTGACATTCACTAGTTTGAGTATAATTTTCTACTCCATATTTATCCAAACATGTATTCTTTGATTTTTCTTTTATTATTTCTGCTTGAAATAAATTATCAACACCATAATTTTCTTGGCAAAAAATTTTATATTTTTCTTTAAATTCATTTGATTGTGTGTAAAATTCAACTCCAAAACATTCTTGATTATATTGCTTTGTTTTTTCTTTAAAATCATCTGTTCCCATATAAAAATTAGAACCATATTTATCTTTACATGTATTGCTCATTTTTTCTAAAAATTTTTCTGTTTTCATTGGATGTGTGGCACCATATCTATCTAAACTTGTTTGCTTAAATTTTTCTCTTGTTTCTGGTAATTGAGATGTATTTTCAACACCATGAACTAATAAATTTGATTCTTTATATTTTTTATATTGGCATTTTCTACAACAATCTTTTTTTATTGGAGAATTTTCTTTTTGATGAGTATAATCTTTATACAATTTAGGAACAATTGTTTCTATTCCTTCTTCTAAACAATAATCACATAAACATTCTATTTTTACTTCACTACTTGGAGGTAAATCTTCAACTTTTATCAATAAAGGTTTACTTAAATCATGAACTAATTTATTTTTATTATGAGAATGTTGTTTCATTGGTATTTCATACCCTTTTTCTTTATAATGTTTAATCGTACTAGAAACTACTTTAACTTCAACCTCTTTAGTAATTAACATAATTACATCACAATCCTTCCGAATAGATTTTTTATTTTAGTAATTATTAAATTACCTGTTCCGATTAAAAAACAAAAAAGAAGAGAGGTATCGGAATTTACCTCTCTTATCAACCACATTGGCCTATGTGATTTATCTTTTTCCACAACAAAACAAAAAAGAGCAGAAATTGTCCACTCTCAAAAAGTTAACCTACATTTTTAAATTTATAAGAATAATGTAGGTTAAATATTATATTAATAATCAATCCCAACCCACACTAATCAACCAACACTCTCCCACACATCATACAATAACCAACCCTAATCTCATCCAAAACTTCCATCCCTTCCTCACTACCCTCAAACAAACTCAAATTATTATTCTGAAAATATAAGAAATATTCTTTGTCTTTGAAGTTAGAGGATGTAGATAGAGTAGATAAGGTAGATGATTTAGATGATGATAGGAGTACGGTTGATTTTGAACAAAATTCACACTCAAAAATAGTATTATCTATTAAATTATTCATTTATTTTACCTTTTTATTTACCTTTCATTAATCTACTATAATCTAAACATTTCTTTAAAAATTCTGGTTTAATTTTATTCTTTTTAATATCTTCAATTTTATTTTTATTTACTATAATCATATAATTTATAGGTTTAGTTAAAATAATCATATTATTTATCTCCTTAATATTATCTAAGTTTAACATTATATTATTTGATAT
>Ga0209728_1000543_pt1 | contig 29244 bp, 30 predicted proteins | sample RifGroD1_FD_183997 | JGI IMG/M metagenome (GOLD analysis project Ga0209728, IMG submission 183997) | Groundwater microbial communities from Rifle, Colorado, USA - Groundwater D1 (SPAdes) (version 2) | ecosystem: Environmental > Aquatic > Deep subsurface > Groundwater | place: Rifle, Colorado... | reverse complement strand
TATGTTTTTAAAATGTGCAATGAAAGGTAAAGCAAACTATTTAATTTCAGATGATTTTAAAAGTGGTATGCACAATATTGATAGTTTAGGATTTAAAGTTTTGAGTGCGAAAGATTTTTGTGAGATGGTTAAAGATGAGAATGAGAAAAGCAAGAATGAAGAGAATGAGAATGTTAAAGGTTGTGTTAGTTGATAGTTAGTTAATTTGAATGTTGGTATGTGTATAAGTCAAGTATAATTATTATTGCCTTTGTTAATAGAATATAAAAATAATTATACTTGACTTTATGTGATAGGTATGTTAATATGATATTAGAATTTTTAGTTGGTTTAGTATTGGTTTAGTGGGTTTGATGTGTTACTATGATTTGATATGTTGCTTCCTTTCTACTTTTGAAAATTACATATGCATAGTGTATAATATAGTGGATAAGGAGTGAGTTGTGATGGCAGTTAAAGATGATAAATTAATAATAAGAGTAACACCTGGATTAAAAAAGCGTATTGAATCTACAGCTAAGAAACAAGGTAAAAATGTTTCAGATTTTGTTAGAGATATTATTACTATATTTTTGGATAAAGAACAACCTGAATATTTGGATTCAATTAATAAATTGAGAGAATTATTTTGTGATAAAGAAATTCTTCAACATAAAATATATACAAATAAAATTAATGATTCTAATTTAGAGGATACTGAACAATTAATATTGGAATTAGTACGCATACAGCAAAAGATTTATGAGATGGAAAAATATATTAATGATTATTTGAATAGTAAGGATATTTAGGAATATAGAGATATTCTATGTAAATAATAGTTATTTGATGATATTCAACCATAATATAGTTATTTAACCGAATATGATGGGTTAACAGATTTGTATACCCAAGCAAATTCCTTTATACTAATATCAAGTAAAGGATAAGTTTTCCCTTACAATATTAGAAAAGGAGTTGTTTTATTTTATGGAATACAATCAATTAACTAATTTACAATTTGAAGAAATTATGGAAGGATTGTTAGGAAAGCCTGTATGGTTGGAAGTTAAAACAGAAACGGTTATTGTGAACGTGCTGTATGATGGTTTTGAGTTCCTTAGTTTTGTAAATGGGAAATACCAGTTTGGTTTTGAAAATTATGACGAAGAAAATGAGTATAAGAATTTGCTAATTAATCAGTCTGATATTCTGGACATACATAGGAATTCTTTCGCTCCTAGTATGAATGCTGAACAAATTGTTTTAAGTATGATTGATTTTACGGAAATATTTGTTGAGTATAATTATTAGGAGGGATTGAGAATGTTAGCGAGAAAACCGATAATTATGGCAGAAGGTTCAGAAAATTTAATGCTGTGCAATTACAAATATTGTCATATTGCGTATGCTTTGAGTGTTGAAATAAAATTTTTTACTGATTTAAATTATAAGGAATTTGAGAATTTTTGCGATGGTAAGTATACTGGTCAGCAGATTGAAAAGTTTGAATTGACTGGTAGATTTTAATTGTTTGATTGATTGATTAATTATGAATATAATTTTATAGGGATAGGTAGGAGTAATTAACCTACTGAAAAATGGGTAGAACCTCCTCTCTACCCATCTCTATTTTTATTTTTGAGTGAGGAATAATATTATAATATTTATAAATAAGGAGGATTTAATTTAATATGCCAAGAAAAAGAACTAACGATGAATTTTTACAAGCAGTATATAATTTAGTTGGGGATGAATATACTATATTAGACGAATATATTAATGCTAGAATAAAAGTTAAGATTAGGCATAATAATGAAAGTTGTAGTAATTATGAATGGAGTATTTATCCTGATAGTTTTTTAAATAAAAATATTAGATGTACTAAGTGTTCTGGCAATAATAAAAAAGATACAAAACAATTTAAAGAAGAAGTTTATCAATTAGTTGGTGATGAATATGAAGTTATTGGTGAATATATAAATAATAAAACAAATATATTGATAAAACATAATAAATGCGATCATGAATGGCCTGTTACACCACATAGTTTTTTAAGTGGTACAAAGTGTCCTATTTGTCAAAATATTAAACGTATAGAAAATTCAAAACTTACATATGAACAAGTTAAAAAATTTATACGTAATTTAAATTATGAATTAATAAGTGATGAATATGTTAATTCTGCTTCAAAACTTATATTAAAAGATAATGAAGATTATTATTATTTTATAACATGGAATGATTTACAACAAAAAACTACACCAGATAAATTCAATAAATCTAATCCTTATACAATACAAAATATAAAACTATGGTGTAAATTAAATAATAAACCGTTTGAATTATTAAGTGATACATATGAAGGAAGTAAAAAGAAATTAAAATGGAAATGTTTAAAAGAAAATTGTGGAGAAGAATTTAGAGCAAGTATAGATCAAATAATAACAAATAATCAAGGTTGTGGAGTTTGTGTTGGTAAACAAATTGCCTTATCCAATTGTCTTGCAACTAAAAACCCTGAACTTGCAAAACAGTGGCATCCTACGTTGAACGGTGATTTGACTCCTTTTGATGTTACTGTAAGTGGTAGTAAAGATATTTGGTGGCAATGTGATAAAGGACATGAGTGGCCTGCGACAATTAATAGTAGAAATTCTGGTTGTGGTTGCCCTTATTGTGCAGGACAATTACCTTCAAAAGACTATAATTTACTAGTTAATAATCCTGAATTATGTGAAGAATGGGATTATAAGAAGAATGAAAAAAGACCTGAAGAGTTTTGTCCCAACAGTGGCAAATACGCTTGGTGGGTATGTAAAGAATGTGAGCATGAATGGGAAGCATATATTTATAGTAGAAATAGTGGATTTGGTTGTCCTGAATGCTGTAAAAGTAAAGGTGAAAAAGAAATAGATAGAATATTAATTAATAAAAATTGGATTAAAATATCACAAGAAGATTTTGATAATTTAATTGATGAAGATAAATATAATAAGAATTATTTTATTCCTCAAATGAAATTTAATGGTTTAGTAGGTTTGGGAAATGGTTTATTATCTTATGATTTTTACATACCCAAATTAAATTTATTGATTGAATATCAAGGTGAACAGCATGAAAAATATATACCAGGATTCCATGAATCAGAAGAACAATTTAAAAAACAATTAGAACACGATCAAAGAAAATGTATTTATGCATGGAATAATAATATAAATTTACTTGAAATATGGTATTGGGATTTTGATAATATTGAAGAAATATTAAATAAATACATTTTTAACTAACAATTAATACAAATCTCTATATATTTAAATAATAATAAAGAAAGTTAGGTGAAATTTATTGTCATTTGAAATTGATTATTCAAAAATTGGACAAAAACCAGATTTATATGTATGTAAACCAAATTTATCTATAATTGGCAAGTTATCAGATGCTTTTAATATTACACTAAATTTAAAATTATCATCAATAAATGAACTCTCATTTTCGTTAAATTATTATAAAGATATAAATCATGAATATATTGTGAATCCGAATTATAATTTACTCAAACATAGGTATTTAATTAAATTTGTTTTAAATGATTATGTTGAATATTTTATTATAAATTTGCCAGAAGATAACGACACTGAAGATAACACAGCAATAAAAAATATTACTTGTTTTTCTTTGGCTTATTTGTTAAATAATGAAATTATAAATGGATATAAAACAACTGATTCTATTAATGCTACTACTGTGTTGACGGATATTTTAAGCGACACTACATGGATAATTGGACATATAGATACAAAATTCGACATTATGTTTCGACAATTTGATATTTCTGGAAAGACTGCCTTAGATACTATATGTGATGATATAGCTAATACCTTTGGGGCATTAGTTGTATTTGATACAATAAATTATACTGTTAGTCTGTATGATATTGAGACATACGGATTAGATAGGGGATTATCTTTCGCATACGGTAAATATTTAAAATCAATAAATAATACAATAGATCCTGATTCATTTTGTACACAATTGTATATTTATGGTAAAGATAATATATCTATTGCCAGTTCTAACACTACAGGGATGCCATTTTTGCAGAATTTTACTTATTTTTTATATCCATTCTCTAGGGACGAAAATAAAAATGTATTAATTCATAGCGATTACATGTCGGATGATTTAGCGAATTCTATATTAGATTACAATGATCTATTATCTTCAAAAGAAGGAGAATATAATAGTTTACTAACACAAAAAATAACATTGCAAGAAACATTAAATACTGCAAATACTGATTTAACAGATTTAAAAACAGAAATGTATGTAATTTTAGATGCTATTGATATTGGGCAAGCAAATAATTTAGACACATCTACACTTATCACAGATAGAAATAATAAACAAATAGAATTAGATAATAAATATAAAGATATTAACTCGATATTAGTGGATATTACAATTACTAATCCATGTATTGTTGATGGTAATATTAATTTAACTATTGATGATAAGGTAATAGATATTCCAGTAGTTTTAGGAGATACAATAAATACTGTTGCTACAAAAATAAATAACTATATTAATAGTATATATTATAATTATGATAATAAATTCCCTCTAATTCCTATCTTTAAATGTAGTGTTATTAATGATACTGTCAGTATAATTTATTTTACAACCAAAGATCAAGCAAATTTTGATATTACATTTACTGATACAGATAGCACAGGAGTTACTTGTACTATTGGTAGTAAAGTTAATAATGGTTTAGAGAATCAAATTAGTAATATAAATATTCAGATGAATATATTAACTGATCTTTTATCTGTGAGTAATAATTTTACACCAGAACAAATATTAGAATTAAAAAGGTCATTTATAATTAAGAAAGAAGTAAGAAATGAGTATATTTCGGATGTCCAAGAATTGTTAAATTGGGGGAAATTGGAATTTGCAAAAATCTATCAGCCTGCGACAATAATCGAGATTGATATAGTGGATTTATTTGGTTGCATTGACATTGGTTGTCAATATGATAGGGATAAGTTACAATTGTCAGAAATTGTAAATATACGATACGATAAATTCAATGTCAATGTGAAAGCAAAAATTAATGAAATTACATATGATTTTGAAAATAGTAATATCTCTGTAATAATTAGTAACTTAAAAGATATAAATCAAAATAAAGACAAATATTTACAGATGCTAAATCAAAGTATAAATGCAGGGATTACAGTTGAGCAAAATAAATTTGGATGGAATAGTGCTAATGATATTAAAAGTGATGTAAATGATATATTAAATAATAAATGGGATTCATCTTTAAGAGAAATATTAGCAGGAGTAAATGAATCAGTAGAAATAAATGGTAGAGGAATAACCATAACGAATCCTGATGATGTTCAAAAGGCAATTCGTCTTATGCATGGAATAATTGCACTAACAACCAACGGATGGAATTCTTTAGATATTGCAATTGATGGGTCGGGGGTATATGCACATAAGTTAATTGGCCAAATTGTTGCATCTACAATATTAACAATAACCAATGAAGCAGGCAATTTTTCTGTAGACCAAAATGGTGTAAATATTGAAGATATGTCATTAATAATAACTAAAACAGATAGTAAGAGTAGAATAATAATGAATATTTCAAACGGCATAAAGATCCAAAAAAATACTGGAACGATTGAAGCCCCAGTGTGGGATGATTTATTCTATATAAATAACGATGGTAATTTGGTAACAAAAGGTTATGTCGAGATTAATTCTGGTACTGCTGGAGAAACCCATATTGATGAAAATGGTTTATATTTAGGTGCGAGTACATTCCTTAATGCTGAATTTAGAGTAACTCCTGGTGGATTCCTTCATGCAGAAGATGCAGAAGTTACAGGTGATATTGATTGTAATACATTAAGAATACAAGGTATAGATATTTTAAGTGAATTAAATACTAAAATTAATGGTTATTATTTATCTGACAATAGTGTAAGTGCAGATAAAATTAGTGTAAATACATTATCTGCAATTACTGCAAATTTAGGTACTGTAACTGCTGGGAGTCTTACGACTGATACAACTATTGATGTTGGGACAGATTGTTCTGTCGGGAATCAATTAATTTTAAATCCACTTGATTTTAATAGTGGTGTAACATGGGGTTCTACAGGTGATGGTATGTTTTATACTCCTAATGCAAATGCAATTTATTTAACTGCTCTTGGTGGTGTATATTCAGGAGTTAATAGATTGGATCAACCATTAGTTGCTAAACTTGGTTAATATTATCTATAATATTTAATATTAAAATAACTTTGTCCATATAATAATTGAATATTTTCTGGCAAATTTTCTATTTCTATATGTTCATTATCTGTTTTAATATACGCTTTTTGTTTTTTATTGTCCCAATTTAGAATACCAGGAAATTTAATATTATATTCTCTACCATTAAAATATGTTTTTCCATTAATATTAATTGATTTAATTCCATTATAAGTAGTTTCTTTAATATCATTAGATGTATTATTAATACTATTTTGTTGTTGAGATTTTTGATTTTCTTGAATTTGTTTAGTTTGTATGTTATTAACATCTATATCACTACTATCAATAATCACACTATTATTTGCACTATCAAAATTAACTTTCATTTTTAATGCTTCACATAATTTTCTCACAGGCAAATAAGTAGAATTATTAACATTGATAACTTCTGCATTTTCAAGTAGTTTGCCATTTAAATAAATTTTTATAGCAGAGTTATCAGCAAAAGTAACTGAAGAAAATAATAAACTACTTGTAATTAATCCTAAACTAAAATATTTAATTTTCTGAATATTCTTATTGTTAATTTTAAACATAATATTACTCTCCTTTTTAAATTTAGTTTTGTATTATTATACCATAAATTATATGGTAATGCAAATGTGTATATTGCAAAAAATAAATGGTAAATTGCTATCTATATTAACAAAATAAAAAAATAATTATATTGACAATTTACTTGACATATTCCCTTCCATATTGTATTATAGTATTAACAAACATTCACCTACCGATACATACGTAGTTGTAGTATAATATAGGTGAAGGATGGTGTGGTTTATATGAAGATTAAAATAACCAATAAAATAGAAGAAAGAATAAATGAGTATCAAGCAAAGTATGGAACAAGCAGAACTTTTATTGCTAATAAAGCAGGTGTTAGTAGACAAAATCTCAATTCACTTGAAAAATCAGATAACCCTACTATACAATCATTAGAAAAAATAGCTTACGCTTTAGATTGTAAAATAACAGATTTATATGAATGTAAAATTATCAAAGACTAAATAGAAATTTTTATTATTAATTTTGTAAAGTTATTATTGACAAAATGAAACTCTTCTATTACAATATGATTGTAAGGTTGATTTTGATTTACGCACCTTATAATTAAATTAAATGGAGGAGTTTTTATTATGAAGAATAACTATAATCTACTAAACCAATTCGTAGACAGAAAATGTGAAATAAGTTTCCACTCTTTACTAAATAATACACTATCAGCAACTTACGTTTATAACTCATTCTCCTACCAATTAACAGATGAATATATCCAATTTCATGATCAATCAGAGGATGATTGTGTAGTAACTTCTATTGAGTTAAGTAAAATTAATTCAATATCTAATTTGAATAATGATTTTTATTTTGATGTGGTTTCTATTAAAACTAATGACTACATAGTTGGTGTCTGTACATTAGAAAGAAAATTTATATATCCTAGATGTTATAAATGTGGCAAAGAAATATTAGTGCCAGAAGAAACAATATGGAGAGTCCACAGTGGCAGTATTAATTACGGAAGTCATTATGATGATGGAGAAAATAGTGGTGAAATTGTTAATTCTTTAGATTTTTGTGACAGTTGTATTTTTAGCTTCGTTGGAGAAGTTGGTGAGCAAGATGAATGATTTAGTATTATATAAGAGTGAAAATTTTCAGGGTACTGTATGTGATTTATATAGAAATATTAATAATGATATTTTTATGACAAGAGAACAAATGGGGATTGCTTTGGAATACTCAGATCCGATGACTGCAATTGGGAAAATTCATGATAGGCATAAAGAGCGACTTGATAAATATTCATTTACCACTTTGGTAAACGGAAGAAACACATATTTATACGAAGCAAGAGGTATTTATGAAATATGTCGTTGGAGTAGACAGTCAAATGCAAATGCTTTTATGGATTGGGTTTGGAATCTTTTAGAAGGTTTAAGGAAAGGAGAATTAATACTGCTCCAACAAAAACTAGAGGAACAACAACCTAAAATAGAATTCTATAACCAAGTAATTAACACAAGGAGCAACTTCACAATGCTCCAAGTTGCTAAAGTATTAAAACTCAAAGGCAGGAATAAAATGTTCGCCTTTCTCAGAAGTGAAGATATATTAATGTCGAAAAAGGAAAGACATAATATACCTAGACAACAATTTATCGACGCTGGATACTTTTTAGTGATTATAAAATCTATGTATATAAAAGGTGAAATTGTGGATATTCCGGTTACACTTGTGACACCAAAGGGTATTCAGTATATTCTAAAGCGTTGGAATAAAAAGAATGTTAATCTACTTGAGAATAAAGTTAATTAATTTAATTAAAATGTGTTAACAATTAAGACCTCATTAAGAGGTCTTTTTATTTTAATCAAATATAATAAAATAAAATAAAAAGGAGTGTTTTTATTATGAATAAAGAAAAAACTGTCCAAACAAATGAACAAAAAGAAACTGCTCTTAAAGAACAGTTGGAAAGTATGTTTATAGAAATTTTAAAAATAAAAGAATTACAAAAATTTATTCTTGTTGGGATGGGAGTCGATTTAGAATCATTGAAAGAATTTTAATTTGAGCATATTGACCTTGATTGCATCTTCTCATAGGATGCACTCCTCTAAAACAATCTTTTGTAATTATATCTAGTTTTTCACAAATTGGAATATGTTCACAATCACTATCAGTTTCAATTGATGGTATTTGTGGCATTCTAAATCCACCTATACTCATTATACCACCTCCTTTCTCTATGTTAATTCTATAGTCAGGAGTCATTTCCTTTGACAAAGAATGTTGGTATATGTGTTTTAATGTCGATAAATATAATTATTATAAATTTATTATGATTTATTATTAAATTACAAATTAAACTACAAATAAAATTTAAATTTAAAGGAGGAATTCCCTAATGGCAGACAATACTATGGAAATAATTAATGATAATGGTGTAATGAAAGTAAGGCAAACAGTTGTTCAAGAACAAACAATAACACCTGAATTTATCTATAAACAATTAATTGACTTGGGAGCAAGAAAAAATAATCTTCAATTAGAAATTAATAGGATTGATACTGATATTATTAAATATAAAGATATGTTAATACAATTAGAAAATGTTAAATAAGTAATTATAATACTATAATTAACTATAAATAACATAATATTTATATAATAGATTTAATATATAACAAATATTAAATCTATTATATTTTATTTGTATTTTTAAAGTAGGTGAATAATATAAATGTCATGGTTATCAACAAGTAATATAACATCAACATCAATTACAGTTTATGCAGATGGTTTACAATATCCATTATCTGAGTATGATGATTTTGCTTGGTATGTAGGAACTGATCCAGAAGACCCTTATGCTTGGCGTGGTCAAACAGGTGTAGGTGGTAATGTGTTTACATATGATGGATTATCACCTGATACATGGTATAGTTTTTGTTGTAAAGCATACTATCAAGGTGCGTGGTATGTTATTGGTGGAGATGGATATTATATTTCAGAAATAACAGATACTCCTGCGCCAGAAACACCTTCAGGAACACCTTGGGTAACTAATCAAGGAGAAGGTACATTTAGAATTAATTGGAATCCTTCTGATTATGCTGATTTTTATACTTTAGCATATATAGGCAATAGTGGATGGCAATATGCAACTCCAATTTATAATACATATTATACTTTAAATAATACATTATATGGATATAGATATTATTTTGATGTAAGAGCAGAAAATTCTCAAGGTGTTTCCTCATATGGAGATGAAGGTGATTATGTAACCACTCCTAAATCTCCAGGTAATATTACTATGTCTGCTGTTTCAACATATACTATTGATATTAGACTAGCAGATGGAATGATAGGAAATTGGACACAAATAGAAGTATATTTATATTTAAATGGTGTATTATCACAAATACAAAGAATATATTATGATGGTTATAATTCTGGTGATAGAATAGTAACATTTACAAATTTATCTCCAGATACAGAATATAAATTTAATGCTTTATCAAGTTATCATGTATTTCCTGAAGATAGTTGGTTAAATAGTTATTATTGGTCAAATGATTTATATGTAACAACTGATGCAAGGCCAAGTAATTTTTCTTGGGATACGCCAAAAATACAAGGTGATCCAGCAACAAATTTAATTTATTATGAATGGAATAATTTAAATAGTAAAATAAATCTATTTAGACAGTACAAAAATTTATCTACTATTAATTTTACAATTGCTTATAGTGGTAATATATTTTATGCAAGTATGTTCAATGAATCAAGAAATGCCATTCTCCCAATGAATGGAACAAATTTGCCAACAACAAAATTAGGAATTAGTGATGTTATAGATGATGAAGACGCAGATGATTTAAGAGCAAGTGATTTAAATGATTTAGTAAGTTGTTTAAATAATATAATTTAATGGAGGAGTGTGATTGTATGTCTGTTTTTGATTTTCAAACTTCGATTATTTCAAGAAGAAGAAAAGGAGATTCTACAGACCCTTTTTTACAAATAAATGAGAATCAGCAAATTGTAAATTCTAAAGTAATTCTTTCTGAAATTCCTGAATACGCTAATAAAGTACAAATTGTAGGAAATGATATAACTTGGATTGAAACTACTTCTAATAATCCTAGTGAAAATCAATTTTATGTTGATTATAATCAAGGTATAGTTTATCATAATTCTTTAAATAATGGATTAACTCAATTATATTCTTATATGGGAACAGGTAGTATGTATTTAAATTCATCAAGAGTATTCACTCAAATTGATTCTAATGGAGATATAACAGAAACTCTTCAAGATGTTGTAGACAATACTAAAATAATATATAAACCACCTGTAACAAATTTTTCTGATCTTGATACTATATATTCAACTCCTGAAATTGGTTGGAGAGTACAAGTAAAATCTACTAATAAAATATACAGATATAATGGTGATATATGGGATTACATAGAAGATGCTTCAAATATAACTAGTATTGAAGTAAGAAGTAATAACCCTACAGATGATTTATTTAATGGTAGAATGTGGTTAATTAATTAAAAAAGAAGGTGAATATTTTGCCAAACGTATTTATAGGTGGGTGTATGCCAGGAAGAAATATAGACACACAATCTAATTATACACAATTAGGAGAATTGAATATATATAACAATAATGAAATATTACAAATACCTATTACAAATGAAGCAGTAGGAAGTCCATTAAGAATTATACATAAAGAGAATATTAGATGTATTAAATTAGTTAATGAGAATGATTCTGATGCTTCTAAATTTAAAATACAATATAATTATAATATTCATACTTGTGCAAAAACATTAATAATTACATAAATGAAAGGAGTAGATGATAATTAAATGCCTTTTACATTTCCACAAGATTTTAATTTAATAACAGGAACAGTTGAAGTAGTTAATAATGGTAATGACTTTGTAATACCGTGTAAAATGTATCAAGAAGATGGCATTACAGGAGTTAATGAATTAAATAGATTGCCAGTTGATACAACTTTAAGTAGTGAAAATAAAACATTTTTACAAAGAACAACAATTGCTTGGAATGGAATTAAATTAACTGATAGTATAGAAATTCCTGTATCAAATAAAGCAATATTGATTGCTATAAATAATAATCAAAATCAAGCATTAACTGTTACATTTGAAAATGAAGTTGCATCAGGAGATTGGTTTAAATGGTATGATGGCACAGGTACAGAAATATCATTTATATGTCCTGATAATAGTAAAATTGTTTATGGTGCTTTTCAATGTTTTCCTAAATTTAATAAGGGGAAAATTGTATTTACTGCTAATGTTGCACCAGTTAATAGTAGTACAACTTGGATTCAAATACAAGAAATATAATTTAGTATATTGCAAAGTAGGTGATTTTAAATCGCAAATCTATTATATAATCCTGATTTAACCATTAGTACGTTTGGGAATATTCAAGTAATGGACAGTGAAGGTAATTTTCCATATGATCCTTCTGATCATTGCTATGCTAATAATGGAATATGTGATACTTTAGGAGGAAATGGTATTTCTCCTGATTACTGGTTTTACCTTGGGGGTTGCGATTATGGCAGATTTGATTCGAGTGGGGCAGATTGGAGTACCCTATCTCCTCCCTCTGGTGGTAAATCTATTATGCTTGATATTACTAACCTATTAGTACAACAATCTGGTGGTATAACACAGGTAATAGCAATTAATCAAACAGAAGTTAAACCAATTAGAGTATCTGCTTATGTATCTGCTGAAAATTGCACAGGTAATCCAATCATAAATGTTGGGTTTATTGGTTATCCTCCTGGTTGGCCTGCTGTTGGTGGAGGTAATTTAACTTTTGATGAGGGGACTTATGATTTTACTTTTAAGAAAAAAACTTTTATTCCTTCAAGACCAGTAAAATATTTATTTTTTCATATATTACATAGAGGATTTTCAGTAGGTAAAGCATGGTATGGTGGATTTACTTTAGAAGAATTAGATATTCCACAAGTAAGTTTACCTATAGAAAATGTTATTATGAATTCTAATTTTTTTTATTCAAGTGATGATATTATTCCTACAGGATGGGATTGTGTAAATTCAACAATTATAGAAGAAATTAATCCTATTGGCACAAATTCTATGTTTATGCAAAATAATAGTTCTATAAGTCAAAATAATATTTGCATTGACAAAGGATTACTAAAACAAAAAATAACTATATATTCTATGAGTTTAGGAGTAACTAATTTTCAAGTAAATATTAAACTATTAGATAGATATAGAAATATAATTAATGAAAAAATTATCAATATAGAGACAAGTAATCAATGGCAAACAGATATTATTTATATTATGAATACATTATATTCTGAAAAAGTAGATATTGAAATCACTAATATTAGTGGAGATAATGGATATATAGGTGGTGTTTTATTAGTTTCTGAACCATTATTATCTTCTAATACAATTAATATTAATTCAAATAAAAACATATTAGAAATACCTAGTAATAATATTGATAGCACAAATGTAATTAATCTTGACAATATTATAAATATTAATCATGTAGAATTAGATATTAAAGATAATAATAGTGTATCGTTTATAACAGATGGATTAATAGGAGAATTTATTGCTTCTAATACATTTAAATCATTTACATTATTACAAAATTCAGAAATGACAAAAATAAATGATACTGAGTATACTATATCTCCTTGGAATAATAATATTTCAGAAATAGAAGTAAATAATATAAATACTGATCAGTATTTAAGAATACCTCATATTGTTCATCCTGATAGATGGTTAGTGACTACAGGAGGAAATATTCCTGCAAATAATACTAGATATTATTGTGTTACTGCATGTACTTCTTTTGGTGAGACTGACAGATCAAATGAAGTAAGAGCAATAACAGATGCTATTTCAAATACTAATTGTGTTCCTATAGAAATTTGTCCAGTTGATGGTGCGACAAGTTATAAAATATATATGACACAAAATGAAGACACTATTCAACCTTGGGAGTATAGCGTTGCAGGAGTTAAAAAATTAATATGGAATGATGGACAGAATCATTTAGTTGCTGAAATATCTGCTGAGCAATTAAGAAATAATGGATATATCTATTATGATACAGGTACAAATTTATTATCTGGTTATCCTTCTATAACAAATACGGCAAAATTATGGAATATAGATAATGTTAATCATAAAATAATATTTGACAATGGTAGTATTCCTGTGGAAAATGTGAATGCTATTTATTCTGTTGATGAAGATATTAATTCTATATTATATTTATCTCATGCAAATAAATATTATATTACTACAGATTCAGGTATTTATGAATCAGATATATTTGTCCCTAATAAATTAAATTTAATAGAATCAGAAATAAATATTGTAGCATTATCTTATTTTAATGATGAATTATGGTATATGAATAATATTGGTGATGTATATAATTTATCTAATACAATAACATATTCTGGCAATATTGGATTTACAGATTTTTGTTTTATTAATGATAATCATATTGCAAGAATATCAAATTCTGGAATAGTGAAAATATTTAATTTAATAGGGAATATTACAAATAACTTTAATATTAAAGGATCATTTGATTGTAAAGGATTGTCATTATATTATGATAAATTAATAACTTATGATAATAATCAAAATAAATTTATTGTATTTGATTTAAGTGGAAATATTATACAATATATAGATATACCAATAATAGGTATAACATCTTGGAATATAATAGGTATAAATTTAGTAGTTGCAACAGATTTTACAATTGCAGTTTATAGAATATATGCTAATAATTATTATGCTAAATTAGATAAAGAATATTATTTGGGAAATAATCCACAAAAACCAACAATAAATAGAATACAATTACCAGGAGAAATTATAGAACCAGAATATCCAGAATTATTAGCAAATGGAACTTTTGAAGATGGTACAACTTTCCCTTCAGGATTTAATATTTATGGTGATTCTATTGTAGATAGTGGATTTTCTAATGAAGTAGCAATTGATGGTACAAGATCAATGTATTTTAATTTTCCTAAAGCATCATGGAAAAGTATAAATAAATCTAATGTTCCTATAATTGGTGGCAGACAATATAATTTCTCAATATATACTAAATCTACTGCTAATTCTAACGGATTATTAGGGATACAATTTAATACTAGTGATGGATCAGGAGATGAAGAATTTTATACAATTCCATATACAATAACATATAATTTAAATCAAATTATTTTACAAGCACCTATTGATGCAATTGAAGTAGATTTTAGATATTTAGTATATGGTAGTGATTCACAAGGAATTACATATTTTATGAATGCTTTAAGTTTAAAAGAGGAAGATTCTCCCATTCAAACATTTGAGCATTTATATAATGGTAATTATTCTATTTATCCTGTCAATTCTACAATTCCTTCTGGATGGGAAGTATATGGGTCAAGTGTTGGAGTGAACGCTACTGTAACAAATATTGAAAATCCTATAATACAATCATCTGGTAAAGCATTTAAAATTACTCCTCCAATATATGATGACATAACAGATAATTGGGTTATTGTTCAATCTCAAAAGTTCGATGTGAATGTTGGAGACAATTTGGAAGTAGGATTTTATTTTAAAAGAGAGAATATTATTTCCTCTAATTTACAAATATCATTGCATTATTATGATGCGAATGATAATCAAGATTTAACCGTATATAAATATATCACAGTATCCAATATAGGTAATCAATATAAAGTATTATTTGAACCTAATACTACAGGATATATTAAAGCAAAATTAAGATTTTGGGTATTTCAAGGTGAATATAACTGGATTGAAAATTGTAGTATAATACCTATAGTTACAATTAATAATATTTCAAATAATGATTTTTCTTTACAATTATCTGGATGGTCTAATTATGGCACAAATATGTCAGATGAAGATGTTACAGGATTAGGTATAAGTATAGATTCAAATATATATCATTCTACTCCTTTATCTTGCAAATTTAATATTGATAGAATTGATTGTAGATATACACAAATAGAACAAACAGTTACTTTAAATCAAATTACACCTAAAAAGGTTATATTTAATGCTTGGGCAAAAGGTGAAAATTGTATAAATGGTGCAAATTTATGGTTTGAGACTTGGATTAAATATACAGATGATACAAGTGAATGGAATCCATTGGGTACTGCTCAGATATGGCCTTCAGATACATTTGATTGGACACAATTAAATTTTGAATTTATTCCAACAAAAACAATTAAAGAAATAGATATAATAATAGATATTGGTAGAGGTGGAACAGGAATTATTTGGGTAGATGATATAATTGTGATAGAAGAACAAGATATTCCTATTGTAGATGATGTAGAATTAACAATACCTTATACAGAATTAAATACTGAAACAATTAAACAAATTAAATTATATTCACAATTAAAATATAATGGGAATAATGTTGAACAGAAAAATCTTACAGTTAATTACTCTATATCTCCAAATATTGGCAGTATTATATCATTACCAACTAATTCAATTGGATTATCCAATGCTATTTATACATTACCATCTATATCTAGTGAAATAACAATTAATGCATCATATGAAGGTATCACTGATTCTAAAACTCTTACTATTTATCCACTTGTTTTAGATAATTTGCAAGAACCAATAATAGAAAATAATTTGCCTACAAATATTAATAATTTATATGCTGAAGTTATTGTACCTAAAATACAAAAAATATTACCTGATGTAACAAAAAGAATAGGCAGATGGGAAGTTTTTCGTCCTACAGTATATAACCAAAAGCAAATGCTTGACTATGATATGCACTATAGTCCTATATCTGATTGGTCAAATGTAAAAGCTGACGTAATATATAAATTATACCCTGAATTATTTTTATTTCATTATTTTGATGATTTATCAGATTATCCAAATCAAATAGGATGGCAAGAGATTATGGCACAACGTAAGGAATGGTTTTGCGTAGATGCAACTGGATTTTCTAGTCCTTTTGGTGATGGTAGATACTATTATGATTGGAAAAACCTTGAAACAGTACAATGGTATGTCGATAGATTAATCAGAGAAAGAGAAATATGGTCAGATGGAATATATATTGATGATTTTTGGGGAGAAAGTTATGGTACTCTTGTAGATTTTAACTGGTCAGCAGAAGCAAGTCAATTACTAAATTTTAGAAGTGTTTATGAGAGATTATCTTCTAGTGCTAATAGAATGCAATTATTAGCAAATGAATTGCACAGACAAGGTAAATATCTTACGACTAATTTCGGATGTGCTAGAGATTTTAATTTAGATGGAACACTTGTAGAAGATACAAAATTACTTGCAATGCCATTTGATGGATATTTATTAGAAACTTGGTTATATACTTGGACAACAAATCCAGATGTCATTACAACAGAAGGATTTGATTTAGAATTCATAAAAAATGAAATAGATTTTATAAAATGGTGTGGAGAAAATGATAAATGGGTAGTTGCTCTTGCTAGAAGTTCAAGTGAATTATATCCTGCTAGAATGTTTAGTTTGGCAGGATTTTTAATGGGTAAACATAAAAATGCTTATTATTGTCATTCAGATTGGGGATCAGATACATACGGAAGCAACTGGCATGAACAAATGCAACCTGAATGTTTTATTACTACTGGAAATCCATTAGAAGATTATCAATTGAATAATGGTTTATTTAGTAGAAAGTTTGATAATTGTGTAGCATTATTAAATATGAACGAAGTTACACAATCTTATATTTTACCTTCTGGTACTTGGTATACAATGAGAGGTAATAATTATTCTGGTACAATAAGTGTTGCTAGAAGACAAGGTTTAGTATTGGTTAAAATTAGACCTTAAAATGAGGTGGTAATTGATTATATGGATTTAATTTTATCAGAAATATCTAATCAGAAATTTTATAAAATGAACGTGAATTCTAATGAAGAGTATTACTTGTATGGGAAAGTTATTACAAGTAATACTCTTTCTAGTTATATAGTTAGAGAATTTAATATTTATAATATAATGATTAGTAATAATATTTATGAAATATCAGAACTAGAAGGACTAAATGAATTTAGCAATATTATAAATACAACAGATAAAACTAAATTTATTACTGTAGAAATAATAAATGCGGAAATATTACAATTAAATATATTTGGAAATAAAAGTAATCAGAATAATTTTAATGTATCTGTAGGTAGTAAAATACCTAAAATATATCCATATTTATAATATTAATATAAAAGGAGTGAATATATTTGGCAGTTTTAATTACAGACCAAGATGGTAATTTTGTACCACAAATTTTAGATGCTAATAGTTTACAGTATACAGAAATTAAAGGCGAAAGCAATTCTCAATATGTAATGATACATTCTGCTAAACCTAAGAATTTAATTCTACAAGATTCTGCTTCAGCAATAGGCAATGGTGTAGATTTTACAGTTGATGGGTATGGGACAGTAAAATTACAAGTAACAGGAACATTTGTAGGAGAAATAACTGTAAAAGGAAGTGTAGATGGTGCTAATTTTGTACCAATAAAAGTAACTAAAGATGATAATAATATTTTATCATTAATTACTTCTCCTGGTATTTATAAGGTTAATTGTAATTGTTTGTTAAAAATTAGAGCAGAAATTACTTCTTATACAAGTGGTAATATTACTGTATTAGGTAAAGCAATGGCACTAAATAGCGATAATAATGTTGTTGAAATAAATAATATCCCTAGTGTTAAAATTGATCAAACTACTCCTGGGGTTACAAATGGAATAGTAAATAAAAATTCTTCAGGAACAGAAATATTTACTAGTCTAAATCCTGGTAGTATAAATTCATCTGATGGTGGTATTGTTGGTATTGGATTAAAAGCAGATAGTCCAATTATAGATCCTACATTATCTGGTAGTTTAATTGCTTTTTCAAAAGGTATTATAAAACAATTACAAGGGGATGGTACTGGTGCATTACCTATTGAGATAACTAACCCTATTCCAAGTGGTACTGCTAATATTGGTAAAATAGTGCCTATTAATGCAGATGGAACAGAAAAGTTTACTGATGTTAATCCTGGTAGTATGAAAATAATTAGTAGTGGTACATTAACAGGCGCAACTATTAATGTTACTACTGCTGGAACCAGAGTACAATTACCTGGTATTTCTTGTAAAAAAGTAACAATAACTGCTAAAAGAGCAAATACAGGATATATTTACATTGGTGGAAGTGATGTATCTTCTACTGTCTATGGAGTAGAAATTGAAAAATTAGAATATAGAACAATTGAAGTGTCTAACGCAAATTTAATATACATAGATTCTTCTGTAAGTGGTGAAGGAATAAGTTATATGGTGGTATAAATTGATTATGGAATTAGAATTGTGTTATTAGAAATATGTTTAAAAATATAAATAGAATCTCAATATAAACCTCTCTGGTGCTCGTAGGCTCTCGCGGAGATTTAATTGAGATTCTAAGATTAATTTTATTTTAGATTGTTAGATTGTTGCAATGTTGAATTATGATTAGTTTAATATGTATTTTGAAACTACAATGGAATCACTCTCATTCCATTGTAGTTATTAACAGCAATAATAAAATGCACTTATTATTGTGTGATTATAATTATATAACATAATAAGAGAGGTGTCAATTGTTTTATGATAAATAGTGAAAATAATTATAAGAATGATAAGATTGATAGGAATTTTTGTGGAAGTCTTTATAATGGAATTGATGAAATTTCGGAAGGAGATGGTTGTAAAGTGAATACTATTGAAATTAAAGAGCGTTTTAATGAAGTAGATGAGCGAATAAAGTCTCATGATGAACGATTGAGAAGTATAGAAATCGAATTTGCCAAGAATAATGAAACATTAAATAATGTTAAACAAGGTCAGGAATCCCTAAAAAAAAGTATGGATAAGATCGAGGGGCAAATGTTAACCAATCATAATGCCATGCTATCAGGATTGAATAACTTACTTATGAACAAACAAGACAATTCTACTAAAGTTGAGGTGGCAAAAATTGATGGGAAAAGTAAGGTATATATACAAATAATTTTATTTTTCGGAGGTTTGGCAACTATTGGTGGGAGTATTTACATGGCAGTGAAGTAATTGAAATTTGTTAAATTAAAAGGAGGAATTTAAAATATGATAATTTTGGTAGATATAGGTCATGGAATAACTCCACAGTATAAATTAAATGATCCAGGTGCTTGTGGGAATAATTTGATAGAAGCAAATTTAAATGAAATTATTTCTAATGAAGTAATAGATCGTCTACAAAATAAATACATTTGTGAAATTATAGTATTACCTAGAGGTCAATTATCTGATAGAACAAAATATGCTAATAAAATTAATGCTGATTATCTTATTAGTTTCCATTGTAATTCAGCAACAAATATTAATGCAAGTGGTTGGGAATCACATATTTATACTAATCCTTCTAGCAAATCTATAGAATATCAAAAGGTAATACATAATGAAGTAATGAGTTATTTGAAAAATTATAATGTAATTGATCGTGGTATGAAGAAAAGTAATTTTCATATTTTACGTGAAAGTAATATGCCAGCAATTTTATTAGAGAATTTATTTGTATCTTCATCTAATAATGCTAAATTACTTAAAGATAATAAGTTTTTAGATGGATTAGCAGATTCGATTGTAAATGGATTAGTTAAATGTTTTAATTTACAATTAAAAGTAACAGAAAATTTAAATACAAATAATAACAAGGAGGAATTAATTGATATGGCAATAGAAAAATGGATGAAAGACGCAGGAATTAATTCATTGGATAGTTTAATTAAAAATGGGATTATTAATGATGGTAATTTATGGAGTAATAAAATGGATGAAAAAACTGATAATTGGTTGTTATTTACTATGATGGCAAGATTGTTAGAGAAAATAAATAATAAATAAGATAAAATTAATATAATTAAATATTAAAGGAGTGTGTTCTATTATGGAACAATTTATTTCAATTCAGAATCTATCTACTATTACAACTTTAATTCTAGTAGTTGTATTACTAGTACAATATTTTAAAGACATTGTAGATAACATCTATAAAAAAGCGTTTGGTAAAACATTATCTACGAAATACCTAGTTTTCATGATTTCTGAGTTTTTACTATTTTTATCTAAACATTTTTTAGGAGAAAATATATTCAATGGTGAAGCAATTTTTATAAATTTTATTAATGGAATAATTTTAGCGAGTGTAAGTGTAAAATCGGTCGAAACATTAATGAATAAAAATAATAGTGATAGTAGTAATATTAAATCTAATGCTGATATTAGTGGAGAAGTAAAATAACCTCCTCTACCTTTTACACACTGTCTTCTCTCGCTCCTTCCCCACTTTCATTTTTACAAGAGTTAGCCAGAAAGCCTCCATGCTTTAGCATGTGAGGATGAATGGCGTTCTATATAAATTATAAATAAAATTCTTGCATATTAATTTAATATATGGTATAATTAATAAAATTATAAAATAAATATCAAGGAGGTGAATATTTATGAGTAAAGATAATTCAAAATCAAATTATGTTCTAACTCTTCCTTTAAATACAGAAATATATCAAGAAGATATTTTAAATAAACGATTTAATATATGTAGACAAATATATAATGTTTGTTTAGGTGAAATTATAAAAAGATATAATCATATGAGGGAATCTAAGGAATATACAAGAATTAGTAAATTGCCTAAAGGTAAAAATAGAAACAAACAATTTAATGATTTGAATAAACTTTATAATATTAATGAATATTCACTTCATGAATTTGTTAAACCAATGTATAAACATTTTAAGGATAATATTGATAGTCTAACTTGCCAAAAATTAGCATCAAGAGCATATTCTACTTTTGAAAAATTAATGTTTCATACTGCTAAAAAAGTTAATTTTATTAAATATGATGAATTAAAAAGTATTGAAGGTAAATGGAATAAAAGTGGAATTAGATATGATATTAAAACTAATTTATTAATTTGGAATGGATTAAAAATTCCAGTAATAATTAAAGATAATGATGTCTATGCTCATATGGCAATTCAAGATAATATCAAATATTGTAGAATTAAAAGAGATATGATTAAAGGTAAATATCATTATTATGTTCAATTAATTTTAGAAGGTATTCCTCCTATTAAGATTCATAAAGAAACTGGAGAAATTAAAGGACAAATAGGAACTGGTTCTGTTGGAATTGATATTGGTACACAAACGATTGCTTATAGTAGTCAATATGATATTAAATTGTTAGAATTAGCACCTGAAATTAATAAAATAGACAGAGAAATTAAATTACTTCAAAGAAAAATGGACAGAAGCAAACGTGTTACTAATCCTAATAAATATAATGAGAATGGTACTATAATTAAAGGCAATAAGGATAAATGGATTTATAGCAATCATTATATTAAAATTAAGAATATTAGAAAAGAATTATTTAGAAAACAATCAGTATTAAGGAAGCAATCACATAATATTTTAGCAAATAAGATATTAAATTTAGGTGATAAATTTTATGTTGAGGATATGAATTATAAGGGATTGCAGAAAAGAAGTAAAAATACTACTATTAATGATAAAACAGGTAAATTTAATAAAAAGAAACGATTTGGCAAAAGTTTAGCAAATAAAGCACCTTCAATGTTTTTAAAAATTTTAGATAATAAACTTAAATGGAATGGAACACAATTATATAAAATTAATACTTATAGCATTAAAGCAAGTCAGTATAATCATATAACTAACGAATATAATAAAAAGGATTTATCAGAACGGTGGAATGATTTTGGGGAATTTAAAATTCAACGTGATCTTTATAGTGCATTTCTTATTATGAATGTGAACAATGATTTAAAAACAATTAATAGAGAATTATGTTTTAGTGAATTTGATAAGTTTAAATTATTACATGATATTGAAATAGAAAGATTGAAAAGCATAGATTTAAGTAATGGATTAAAGAATGTAATTTAATCTAATTTAAACTATTGTAAACAAGTCGAGAATCGGGCTTGATACTATCGTTAATTTAGTCAATAGACTAATTGATAGTAAAATTCTTATTAAATTAAATTAGTTCATATATGTTGTAAAATGTAAATATGTATAATATTTATAAATGAGAGTATATGAGAAGTTTAAATAAATAAGAACCTGCCGAGATTTATCTCGTGCAGAGGTTCAGGATAGGGGATAAGGTAAAAATACTTGACACTATTACTTTTAAATTAAAATAAAAAACAAAACAACACTAGATAAGATGAATATCCAATTCTAGTGTTGTTTTGCAGAAAGTTAATTGCGAAGAATTAATATTATGTTAGATATTATTATAGTACAAGTTAAGTAGGAAGTCAAATTTGGATAATAAAAAAGTAAAAAACATTAGGATTTTAAATACATATTTTCCCCTAATGTTTTTATGGATTTGAAATTAACTTGCAGCTTGATTTTTATATTATATTATATGTAGATTAATAAATCAAGGAATATATTAAGGAATATTTTTGTAAACATGATATAAATTTTCAAGAAGTAGATTAATAAATAATAATAATAATAATAAAAGGAGAACCAGTATTTTAAAATATAAAAATAAATTGTATGGAATAATAAGCAAACTGTTTAATATAATTATAAATAAAAATGAAGCAATTATTTTTAATATTTTTATACCTAAATTATCAAAATTCATAGATTAAATTATTAATATAATAAATATAAAATAAATAAAAAGGAGGTTTACAGCAACATGAGTAATTTTGAATTTAAAAATGACAATGTTAAAATAACTTCTCTCCCAGGAAGTCCGTCACAAGATGGGACTGATGCTACTGGAGTAAATCAACCAACTGGAGGAGTTGGAATCAGAGGTTGGTTAAGTGGTATTTATAATTTATTGTTTAGTGGAAGTGCTAAAGTCCAACTAACTGGTAGCAAAATTGCAGAGCAGAAAAAAAATACTGATGCTATTTCAAATATAATTACTTTTTCTGAATCAATATATGCAATTGAAATATATCACGAAGAAGAGATTTGGCAAGATTTTATTATAAATGGAATTACATTAACATTTCCTGCTGGCTTTATACGTTCACCTATAGGTGGCACCCCAAATACAGAAGTAACCATTCCGTCAGGAATCTCCTGTATTGTGAGGAGGTTGATATAATGTTTGGATTTGCCCCTTTTTACCGTAAAAACACAATTAATTTTGCTGATAGACCAAGACTAGCATTAGGCGATATATTTCAAAATGCAATGTCATATTTTCTCGAACCTAAAAAATCATTGGATATCGAAAGACCTGCTAGAACATACGTATTACAATTTACAGCTACAACTGCGACTAACAAATTAGTAATACCTATGTATAGTAGTTTTTCTGCGGTAGCAAATACGGATAACGATACTTTTAAAACGGATAAAGCTTATGTATCCGAAATTATATCAGTTTATGATTTAACTGCTGACCCTACAAAAACAACCAATCTATATTCGGCATTAAACATTCAAAAAAAAGAAATAACTTTAACCACTGTAAGTGATGGAACAGAAAAAACATGGGAAGTCGTATGTATAGGTGTACCATATCAGGGATTAATGGAACAATTAAGTGCATATACCCCATCTAATTCCCTTGTAAAAATTGTTTATGATCCAGGCAAAATAATGGTACTTGCTGATAGCTACCTGAATTCAATTTCCGTCGATACGTCGTTACCTATAATTGCAAAGTTACCACTTGATTATACGGCTGATTGTGATACCGCATTTGTAGGCTCAGTAATTGTTACCACTGGCGGTCAATCATGTAGGTTTGCATGGCTTCCCTGGGTGAGTACATTTGACTCACCAAATCCATCTTCGCAAGTTTTATCTTTTAGTACCACAGTGGCAAACCGTAGAGGGTTAAAAATATTAAACAATACATTTAGACTTAACTCAAATCCTTTGACTTCCAATCCTACTTCATATGTAGCTGCATATTTCGCAATAGCAAAAGTAATACGAAAATTAGATAACCCTATTCATGATGCATTATTTTTGCCTAATGAATTAGTATTATTTGTTGCAACTACAGTGAATACGACATCCATACCACAAGTTCTAGGTGGTGCAACAGCCGGGTATTCCTGCGATTTATTTAGACTTCCTGGTAGACCAATCTTTGGTGGTGAGGTGATAATTGCATGATTATATTGGGTAATAGCAAGTTAACTTCACCGGGACAACTACCAACTATGTTTGAACATCCGAATCAAGGCGACGGGTATCGTATTCGTGCATATATGCAAGGTGTAAACGGTTTTTCGGCTTTTGGTCTAACTGAACCAAATATGGATGATATAACCTTCGATAAGGCCAAAGTAATTGGTGCATATGTTTTTCAAAAGTTTTATGAAAAAGGGGCAGATGATATACCTGCCTCCCCAAATACTGCAATGAATAACCTAAAAATAAGGGATGATAATGCTGCTTTAAACGGTGGTAAAGGCCCAGGTTTTATATGTAGCACAATATCTTCTGTTTTTAACGGGATTCTGGCAGCATATGGTGTACAAACTATGTCAATCACGGGTAAAACGATGGATTCATCCCAAGCTGATACGAGTTCATGCGTGTTTTGTCCAGAGTTTAATAAGTGGATATGGTATTCTTCAATGTGTAATTCATATGTACTACTACCTGATGGTGTAACTCCTGCTTCTCCCGTCGAATTAGAAGCATATTATAGAAAAGGTTTGAAGGATGCCTTAACTTATAAAAGCGGTACAACAGATATCGAAACCGATACAGGTTACGACCAATACGGTGAAGCATTTTTCAATTGGTGGAAAAGTAATGATGTGCAAGTTTTAAATGGTGGACTTTTTTATTCTTGCATTTATGCATTATATCCACGTAAAAGACCATTATCGCAAAACTCAGCACTTTGGTATAATACACTACCATATCCTTTATATCTTAGCGGTAAATCCAATGCGGTAAACACTAATTCATTATCGGCTTCAATTAATGAAATATTCCCAAATGTTAACTGCTTGGAAATTATTAGCGAAAATAAGAATGGGTTAATTACACTTAAATTCAGACATAATATGATAGTTTTTAAAACTCTTCAAAAATCAACTGATGGTACAACATGGACAGATATGCGAGGTATGTCTGATGTTATTGATTCGGTAGGTATTGGTAGTAAATTTTATCGTGCAATTAGTTTTCAGGATGTGCCATCTAATGTTATTGAGGTGAGGTATTAGCAAACTAACGAAGGTGCGTTAGCTTGGTAAATGGAAATGAAAATGAAATTGTTGTTTCATGTCAATTTTTTAAATTTAATATTCAAAAAAGTATAACCCTTGCTTATTATAGCAAGGGTTATACTTCAGGATTTTTTCTGTCTTATCCTTCTCGCTAACATTTGTTTCCCACAATTTATATATATTCAAATAGGAACAAACTTATAACTAAAATTTTAAAATATTTTTTATTGATATTTTTACAGGTCGATAGTAAATATATTTTAATTTTAGATAATTTTTACTAAAATTTCATACTCAATAAACTATTGATTTATAAGAGTTTGTAGATTGGATATATTTGGAATTTTAATAATATAGCGATATTTTACGGTTATTTCGAGAGTTTATTTTGATTAGGATAAAATGTAGGTTATAGGGAATTGAGTGGTTAATTTGGGTGAAATATGGAGTTTATTTTTGATTTATGGTTTTTATATAGGTGAGTTAAAGAGAGGATTATTGTGTCCTCTCTTTTTTGTTTTTTAAATAAAAATAATATTAAAGGAGTGCATTTAATTATGGAAAAAGTTTTATTCAGATATTCTGATTCTAATTTTTGTTCCTATTTGCATTATTTAGGTTATGAAATTATCGGATTTGATATTGTTGAGAAACGTGGCAATAAAGCAAAAGTATTTCTACATTTTGAAGGAATCAGAGAAGAATTAATTAGTTTGTTTAAGGATTTTCAAAATAATGGTATTCAAGTTAATCCTAAAAAATTTGGTCAATCAAAAAATATTGTATTGAAAGTTGTAAAGGGATATTTGTGTGATTATTTGAGAAGTAAGAGTAAGAGTAAGTAAAATATGTGATAAGGGAGGCATTTAATTATGCTAAGAGTAAGTGATGTTGTAACAATAGAAGAAATAGAAAAATGGGGTGCAGGAGATTGTATTACTGTAAAAGCAGGAACAGGAATTGGGAAAAGTTGGTTAATTAAAAATTCATTATATAATATTGCAAAACAAGGAAATAAAAGAATATTAATGTTAATACATAGATGCAATTGTACTGAACAATTTATTAATGAAATTACTAGAGATAATAAGACTGATGTAATTGATATTAAGACATATCAAAAATTAGAATATAAAGAATTACATAGATATAAAAATGATTTAAGTGAGTATCAATATATTGTTTGTGATGAATTTCATTATTTTATGAGTGATGCAGCATTTTCAAAAACTACTGATATGTCACTTGATTTAATATTAGGTCAACAGTTTGTTACAAAAATATTTATGAGTGCGACAGGTGATGATATGAAAAGATATATTAATGAATTTAAAGATATAGAAACTATAGATTATGAATTGCCAATTGAATTTAATTTTATTAATAGTTTATCTTTTTTCTATAATGATGATACATTTGAAAATTTTATGGAAGAAATAATTGAAAGAAAAGAGAAAGCAATATTCTTTATTCAATCTGCAAAGAAAGCATATGAATTATATAATAAATATAAAGATTATTGTTTATTTAATTGTAGTAAAAATAATAGTGATTATTATAAATATGTTGATAAAGAAAAAATTAAAAACATGCTCACCAATGAAAAATTTGAAGATTTAATATTAATAACTACTACATGCTTTGATGCAGGAGTGAATTTAATTGATCTAGAATTAAAACACATAGTATGTGAAGTTGAAGATACAGGTACGTTAATCCAATGCATAGGAAGAAAGAGAATTCAAAATGAAAATGATAATATAAATTTATACATAAAAATAATTAGTAATAATTTTCTAGGTGGTAAGGAAACACAAATAAAGAAAAGATTATTGATGGCTAATTTCTTAAAAAAACATACTATTAAAGAGTTTATATTAGAATTTCCTCGTCAATATGATTTTTCAAATATAGTTTATGATGCTGTAGTTAAAGAAAATGATAAAAGTACTAAGAAAATAAATGGTCTAATGGTTTTTAAATGTGAAGAAGATTTAAAAGAAATTGAATTAATAAAGGATTTTGGTAAGTATGGTTATTGTGAATACTTGAAAAATATTTTCGGTATTGATTTTTATAGAGTAATAGAAGAACAAAATAAAATAGATGAATTAGAAAAATATTTAGAATCTATTGTTGGTAAGAAATTATTTAAAGAAGAGCAAAAGAAGTTAATTGAAAAAATAGATTTAAAAGTTAATAGAAAATTGCAAAAAAGTTATAGTAAATTAAATGAAGGATTAAAAATGATTAATTTAAATTATACAATTATACCTAAGAAAAGTAATAATAAAAGATATTGGATAATTGAGAAAATATAATTATAATTTTTGCAATATAAATTTAGGGACAATAATTGTGCAAACCTCTATAAAAAGGCTTGTGCTAATATTGTCCCTAATTAAAATTATTGTAAGAAAAAAATTAAAATGTAAATATAATTTTATTCAAAGACACCTATTTCTAGGTGTCTTTGTTGTTTGATGATAATGAAGTTAATTTGGTTCTGACATTTGAGGTAGCTAACTCAATGTTGGGTAAAATGAGGGACTAACTGACCTTTACAGTTTAGTCCCTCATTCCATTTTTTAAATCTTTATAAAGGAAAGGATTTGACAAATTATGGCTTATAATATTGAATATGTAAATAAAATTATTAGTGAATTAGGATATGAATTAATTAGTAAAGAGTATATAAGTGCAATTAGTAAATTAATTTTAAAAGACAAAGATGGATATTTTTATTATTCTCAATTTACATGGATAAAAAAAGGTATTAATCCACGAAAATTTCATAAATCTAATCCATATACAATTCAAAATATTAAATTGTGGTGTAAATTAAATAATAAACCGTTTGAGTTAGTTAGTGATAAATATGAAGGATCGTAGAAAGAGAATTAAAAAAATTAATTTAATTTTAAATATTTATACCCTCTAGTTTTTAAATTTTCTAGAGGGTATAAATATTAACTTTATAATACATGTAATTTTTCTTCATTCCCTAACACATGCA
>Ga0209728_1000542_pt1 | contig 29262 bp, 50 predicted proteins | sample RifGroD1_FD_183997 | JGI IMG/M metagenome (GOLD analysis project Ga0209728, IMG submission 183997) | Groundwater microbial communities from Rifle, Colorado, USA - Groundwater D1 (SPAdes) (version 2) | ecosystem: Environmental > Aquatic > Deep subsurface > Groundwater | place: Rifle, Colorado... | reverse complement strand
TAAATTATTTTCTTTTCTAATGATTATCATAAACAAATTAAAGAAAGAGGTTTTAACAAATGACAGAAAAACAAACAGTAAATAATAAAGGTATATTTTGCAAGTTACCAAATGAATTATTCTATTTCTCTGAAAAGAATCAAGACTCAGATCCTAAGAAAAGGAAGTTTAGTATCTTGGAAAATACAAAATCAGATAAAGGTAAATTTAATTATAAATCATTGTATATTTTAGATTTCATTTATATGAATAAGAATATGAGAAATATTACAAATTTCTATCTTAAAGACATGATTATTGATTGTGGTTATAAATATAACACTAGAACTGGTGAATCTGTTGACCAATTCAAACAAATACTTTCTAAATTGCAAGAGTTAAAATTAATAAGTTGTGATGTTAATTTTATAGATGTAAAAGTTAATGAAAGAATATCATGCACATTAGATATTGATTTAGATAATCAATTCTTTATGCTCTATGATTGTGATAAAGAAAAAATACTTAATCAAACCATAGATAAAACTGATAATATGAATCTTCTTGTTTATTTTTGCTACTTGACTTGTAAGATGTATAAACGCCCAAAGGGAGATGAAGTTGAAAAATCAGGTGGTAGGACAGAAGTTTGTTGGCCTCCATATAAAACAATCAATAAAGAGTTAGGATTTGTTGATGATTCTATTAATAAATATAATAAGATATTGATTGAGTTAGATTTAATAAGGGTTGGTAATGCAGGATTATGGTATTATAGAGACGATATTAATAAATCGCTCAAAGAAAGTTGTAATATCTATACTTTATTTACTGATGAGGAAGAGTCTAATCATAATCTTAAAGAAGGAATTAAATATTGGAAGAGATTAGATACAAATCAAAATAGAGTATTTAAGGGTACAAGGGAATATGAGAACAATAATAGAAAACTTAATGGAGAACTAGGTTCTATTATTAAGAAAGAAAATTTAGGAACTGCAACAGCAGAAGATATTGTTAGAAAAGGTGAAATATTAGCATCAACTAAACCTGATGAAGAGAAATATAAGATTATGTCAATATTAGATGCTAATCCTAATGAACTATTATCCAATATATTTGAGGGTAAAAATATTGATATTTCTGAGAGGTATTATGATTTAGAGGATTCTTTAGGTTTAATGGATGGTGATGATTTAGCAGATGGTATCAAATATGAGGATTATAAATGGGTTATGATTAATTATAAAGAAGATGAGCATCAAAAGTTTGTAGATTATGTTGTTAAGAAAAAGACAGATGTCTTTGATATCATAGATAATCGTACATCAGCAGAGATTAAAGGTAAGGGATTGCAGAATAAGAAAAAGAAGTTGATTATAGAAGATACTGTTGTTGATAAAACTGTGAATGTAAATAATGAATCTAAACCTGATATTTTCGAAGATTGGTTTGATGTAGATGAATGTGATAATAGTAAATTAAAATATAAACAAACATAAAAAGAACAGAAGATTTGGCTGTACATACCAATTCTTCTGTTTAGCAGAAATAAGACGATAGAAGCTTGATAGAAGCTGTTAAGTTGCATTGATAAAACTAGAGCTACTAGAGAAATAACTCGTGCAACTTTGCGTTTATTGTAACATGGAGTTGTAGGATTTGCAAGGTTGGATTAATTTAATATGGGAGGTAAAAATATGAATAATTGTAATAATAGTAATTGTAATAATAGTAATGATAGAGTATTTATTGTTTGCAAAGAAAAATCAAAACAGTTTTTAGAAGATAGTAAGAAGAATGTGATTAGTCCTGATTTTTTGGAGAAGTGTTTGGATTATAATAGGTTGTTTGGTAAGGGGAAGGTTGCTGTTTCGATGGAAGAATCTTTAGAAGATATTATTCCTATTAATTGGTCTGAGGATGTTTTGAGTGGAAAGAAGAGGGTTTTGATTGGTGGGTGTGAGAGTTAGTTAGGATTGTTAGTTTATAGAAATTAGTTTATAGAATTTTATATTGATTTAGTTTTTGAGAGCTGTTGAGGCTCTTTTTTGTTTTGTGGATTTTTGGGTTTGGATAATTTTATGGTTTCTCCTTCAGGGATCGATACCTGATGTATTGTCGGATTCTTTTAGGATTTGATGATTTTGAGTGTAAAACTAGAGTCTTGTGCTACTACGCAAGGCTCTTATTCCATTTTTTAGACTTTTTATAGTAGGAAAGAGAGGATGATAAATAATATGTTAATTAGTACAGAGGTAGAAGTATTGTTGCACCCAAGTAATATAAAATGGTTTGAAGGTTTAGGTTATAAAATACCAAAAGAAAAAGATAAACAATATAGAATCCGTATACCAAAAGGAACAAAATTATTGGTAAAAGTTGAAGATTTACTCGATACCTCTAATGCTTTAGTTAAAGTAAGATGTGATGAATGCGGGGAAATAGAAGAGATTGGATGGAAAACTTATAAAACTAATTTAAAAGATGATGGCAAATATTATTGTAAAACTTGTTTTGATTTGAAATATAAGATATTTTTCAAACAATGGTGTTATAAACATTTACTCAAAGAAAATGCAGATATAATAATATCTCGTTGGGACTATGAGAAAAACATTGACAAGGATGGGAATATAATAAAACCAGAAGAAATATATTACAATTCCGAAGGGTTTGATCGAAAGGGTTATTGGTTTAAGTGCTATGACCATCTAGAACATGAATCCGAGTTAAAAAGTATTGCCAATTTTACAAAAGGACATAATAGTTTAGAATGTAATCAATGTAATACAATTTCTATTACTCATCCTTATTTAATAAAATATTTAGTAAATAAAGAGGATATGTATAAATTTTCTATAGGAACAAGAAAGAAAGCACTTGTAAAATGCCCAAATTGTGGACACGAAAAAGAAATCAAAATTTTTGAGTTAGTACACAAAGGGATTCGTTGCCCAAAATGTTCCGACGGACTTCCGTATTCAGAAAAATTTCTATTTAGCTTTTTTGAACAGGTATTAGATAATAATTTTATAGTACAAGTTTCTAAGAAATATTTCAAATGGTGTGAAAAATATAGATATGATCTTTACATAAATAAAATAAATGGAATTGTAGAAGCTCATGGGATTCAACATTATGAGGAGATTAATAATAATTGGAAAACATTAAATGAAATTCAAGAAAATGATATATTAAAAGAAAATCTTGCAAAAGATAATGGAATTGATAATTACTTGGTAATTGATTGTAGAAAATCTGAATTAGAATGGATAAAAAATAGCATAATGAAATCTGAACTACCTACCCTATTAAACTTCAAAGAAGAAGATATTGATTGGTTGAAGTGTCACGAGTATGCTTGTAATAGTTTAGTTAAAATTGTTTCAGATTTATGGAAATATACAACACAAAACATACCAAATATAGCAACAATATTAAAACTAGGAGTTTCTACTGTTTCAAATTATCTTAAGCAAGGGACTGAATTAGGATGGTGTGACTATGATCCTTATAAAGAAAAAGGGTGTAAAAAGATTATATGTTTAAATACCGAAGAAGAATTTTATAGTATTTGTGAAGCTACAAGACAATACAATATAAAATCAACATCAACTATAAGTGCGTGTTGTAATAAATATTTCAGATATGCAGGAAAACATCCAGAAACGGGAGAAAATTTGGTTTGGCTGTTTTATGATGAATATCTCACAAAAACAGAATATCAAATTAAAGAAATTTTAATAAATGCCCAAGTTGCCTGTAATGCAAAGAAAATAATATGTATAACAACTGGAGAAATATTTGATAGTGTAATAGAAGCATCGAATAAATACCAAATAAATCAAAACAATATTTCTTCTTGTTGTTGTAACACATTAAAAGAATACGCTGGAAAACATCCTGAAACGAAACAGAAAATGATATGGATGCACTACGATGAATATTTAGAATCAATAGCATAATTTTAAGAGACTACACTTTCCTTAATTGGAGGTGTGGTCTCTTTTTTTATCCATTTGCCTATTCTAAAACTTTAGCCAACATTATTGAGGCAATATCTTTTTGTACCTTTGAAGAATTTATTAATTTTGAACCCTCTCTAAGGCAAAACCTAAAAGTTGGATTATCTCTACTCAAGAAATCTTTTTGTGCCAATCTCTTTAGTCTCTCTTTCCAATCATCCATCCCTTGAATTTCTTTTGCTAAACTGAACAGCGAATTTATGAACATCACCTCGCCAATAAATATCTTAGTTCTCTCTTCATATCTCACTTCTGGAGTAACATTGCCAAATATTTTAGGAAATAATTCTATAATCTCATTAAAATAAGAACACAAGAAATTCCCTGCTTCTTCTACTTGACTAGGTGTTTCAGGAGACATCATAGAACAACCTTTTGATAATGTATTAAATGTCATTACGCAATTGCTTGTTCTTTTCAAACTATTTGAAACCAATTCAATACGTCCACGAAGAAATGAATTATTCATAACCTTTTTAGCAATAACGTTATTTAAATTATATGTGTCGTGAAAGGCAATCCTTGTTTTTGATACTGGGAGTCCAAGTGAATTTAAAGCCACAAAAACATTTTCTGATTCTTCAATCGTTGCATTAAGAATTGTTACTGAAAAATAATATTCATCAGGATTTTTGACTTCCAACATATCACGTTTGAAAAGTTTATACCACATAACACAGCTTTCGAGTCTATGGGCTCCATCATTCACGTATAAGGGGAATTGACCAGAAAGTGTATTAGAAATTTGGTCATAGTGTAATGGTGTTGGATTTTCTTTTGCATAATTGAGATATATTGTTCCCCCATCAACCTTTGAATCTTCAAGAACAGCCTTTAGAAATTTTTTACTGTGACTCATATTTACTAAAGGGACATTCCCTTTAGATTTTGTAGTTTTTTCTCCTCTTTGTGTACTTTCTTCATAATAAATTTGATTCGTGACGCTATACATTTCAGCCAATTGCAACGCAGATAATGATAAATTAAACTTATAAGGAGTACCATCTCTCATGATAACTGATATATTATCAAACGACCATGATTTATTGTTACTTTCTTTCTTTAGATTTAGTTGTTTTTCTCTATCTTTAAATTCCTTCTTCAATTTGTTTTGCTCACGTTTTTTAGTCAATTCATCTTTCTTCCTTTGTTTCTCACTTTTCTCTTCTTTAGTTTCATCTTCGCCACTAAAATCAGTTTCTTCTTTTACCTGTCCACTTAAACTACTCAAACTACCAAAAGCAGGTCTTAGTTCTTCCAAAAATTTTTCACTCTCAGATTCCATTTCTTTAACCAATTCCATCTCATGCTGTTGAACCATATCTTCCTCGTCGTCATTTAACGACTCAAATCCTACAGCTACCTGAGTTTGTGCTTCACTCATTCCACTCATTACCTCTTCCTTTACCGCATTAACAACATCAACATCCACCTGTTGAAACTTATTCCAATCCTTACCTTTTCTTGCCATATCCATATCTCCTTCCATTCCTATATTTTCCATATTACCAGCTCTATCAAATTTAAAAATCATCTCAAATCAACCCTTTCACACTATTATAATCATTTCTATGTCAAATGCAAATATTTAATGATAATTTTCAATATATTTTTATTTAAAAAAGAATAAAGAATGACTTCTCATTCTTTATGAAACAATGAATATTACAAATAATCCCATTGTAACTGCAATGCCATATAAAAATAATTTTTTAAATTTCCACAAAACAAATAATAATATTATAATCATTAGTGGAAATATTAAAGAACTAGAATCATCCCTTTGTTCAATATTCTTTAAATAAATTTCAGGATTAATAATTGTTCCATTGTTCTCATAAACAGTTAAATGGAGATGTGGCCCTGAACTGCGACCACTTCCTTTCATTCCTACAACCCCACCTGATAAACCAATAATATCTCCTTTGTGGACAATTTGATTTTCTTTAACTTTAAATTCTGCCAAGTGTCCATAAACAATTAATTTGCCGTCAGAGGTCTTAAAACGTATGTTGTTGCCTAGTAAATCATTGGTTGATATAGATACTATAATTCCATCAGAAATAGCTTCTAATGGCGTATAGAGAGGAATTGCATAGTCTGTACCAGAATGAGGATTAGGATGAAACCAATCTTTCTCTTGGAATTTTGTTGTGGTTTTATAATCGGTAATTGCCATAATATCACCTCCTTAATCTATAAAAGGAGTCCCATATTTCATACTACATTTCAAATCCAAATTACTTCTATCATATTTTTCAAACCTTTTTTCAATTAAATCAGGTGCTTTAGTAGTAAAGACACTGTACTGTCTATCATAATTCACAATATTAATACTGTGATATTTTTTAGTCGTAAGTGCCTCTTCAATTGTAACCTCACCCTCTGCTAATTCTTGTTCAAGCATCTTATAATTTTCTTTGGTAGTTTTAAATAACATAAATGATGCACCTGAACTTTTAATAGCAGGAAGTAAGGATTTTAAATCTGTGAGCATATGATTTGTAAAAACATAGCTCAATCCAAATTTCGCACTTTCTCGACAAGTTGATCTCAACATATTACAAACTTCGGGAAATGAATGTACTTCATCTAAAATACAATGCGTAACTCTTGGTTGCTCTTGTTCCCCGCGACTTAGCATTGAGAGCCAAATCTTACTATAAATGAAGGTCACAAGGGGTCTTAAACTTCTTCTATCAAATTTCAAGTCTGGCATTTTTATAAGAACACAATATCCATTTTCGCTCCAGTATTTAAAATCTATTTCTGGGTTAGGTTTTACACTTAGTAATTGTTCCATAATATAGTCATTCAACAAAATAGAATATCTATCTGAAATTCCAGAAACCAAACTATAGTTTGTCCCATCATCACTTCTTGGATCATCTAATCTTCGTAATTCTTGGACAATTAAATTAGTTTCTGGAAGTCCAGAATTTGAAATAAATCTATTTCTTATTTCCCGTTCTTGTAATACATCTAAAATATCTTTTAAATTTGTTCCTTCTTGACTTAAAACAAGTTTAGAAGCAGCCGATAAAAACTTACGCATTCTTGGAGATAGTTTATCGTCTGTAGCAGACCCTCCAACAGTTTCAATAAATGATTCAAGATTAGCTGAAATCTGACTTGCTATCATCATCTTTTGTCTTGCACTGTTTGATCTATCATTTAATAATTCATTCCAACTCAAAGGAAGTAAATAATCAAGATTTCCATAATCCAATACTATAATTTTTTCATGAAATTCAGGAGGCAAATAGTCTCTTATATCACTTGCCACAGAGCACATTTTTATCGTATCAATAACAAAAACTGAATGCCCTGCCTTCATTGCTTCAATAGCATAAGACTTGATATATGAACTCTTACCAGTTCTTTGCAAACCGATAATAACTTTATGCTGTGTCGCCATAGCATAATCTTTTGTGTTCCAAAATACAGGAATTACATTTCCTTTATATGTGCTATCTCCAATAATAATTTGTCCTTTCTGCAATTCTTTTGGAATATCAGTTTCAACAATATCAATTGAAGACAGTGATTCTCGATAATCCATTTGCATTCTACGATCTGGAAGTCGAAATACATGAGCTAGTTCTTTCGTACTCCAAATCTGTTTGCTAAATTGCATTCCGAATTCTCTATCTTTACTTTTATGCTGTTTAATTTTTCCAAGTTCAAGCTCTTGGTCAGCGTCAAGGATTTTAAACACAGAATCAAAAATCCTTCCATAATATTTGGTTCTATATTCATTAGTACAATACACTCTAATTTGAACTTCATAACCATTAAAGTTAATTTTTTGAGTTGTCATATGTGAATCTTTCCATTTGCCCATTTTATCCATTTGCTTTTGCACCTTTTCATTTGTCTTAGTATCTACTCCCATCACATGATCAAATATATCTAGAAAATTTTCAGATAAATTAAAGAAACTATCCAATACAAAATTAATTGGATTGGTATGAACAATTAATTCTTCTCCTGCTCTCTGTTTCATATTTGCTACTTTCCATTTTTCTTTCCATTTACTTTCATGCAAAGGATAGATTCCAATTTGTAAAAGTACAGAATCGTCTTCTTGGATATTATTTAGAACACTCATTATTCCATCCAATAAACCACCTTCTCTATAATCACTATTTAATGAATACATGAAGTGTTTAGATTGTTGAAATTCACAATAATACTTGTTTGTGAATCTAGAGAAGTAATCTTTTTCACATTTCTTTACTGAGGATGTTCTAAATATACGATCAATTTTATTGACTAATACTTTGCTATGTTTGTTAGGAATGGCATAATTAAATTTTATTGAAGTTTTACCTTCATATAAAATTTCATAATAAAACGGTGCGGGTTTACTATATACTATAGATTTAGAAAGATGGTCAAATTTTAATTTATCTTCTGTAATTGCAGTCATTGTATTTAAGATTTCTTCAAAACTTTTAGATGATTCAATATTAAATCTAGAAGGAGCAATAGTATAAGTTTCATATTCAAATGAATCTGTACGAAGTAATTCTTTACTTTTGATTTTAATTAGTGATTTTTGTTGCATAACTTTCACTCCTTCATATATGCAATATTACTTTCCAGAACAATCTAAATATCGTATATATCATGATTGAGGTATAAACATTTGAAAAGTCTGGAATTTCTCGTTTAAGAAATGATTTGTAGCCTATATAAATTAAGTAAGTCATTAAAACCACTCCTGCTAAATCAGGTAAATGAAGAGCCATATTTTGAGATTTAATTTTTCCTGCATTTATGATGTTGTCTCCTACTTTCCCAAATCCCCTTTCAATACCATTACTGATACCTCTCTCAATGAAATTGCTTTCTGGAACTGTATCAAAATTTGGATCAGGTACAAATAAATCTTTTAAGAAACCTGCCATAACTATAACCTCCTATTTTACCTTATCAATAACTTTGTCAATGAAATTTACAATAACAAAAGCTCCCTTAACTAACATGTATGCAAATATATAACCTTTTAATTTATCAATAAGCATTTGAAAATCAGGTCTGCGAAACATTGTATATCCGAGGCCACACAAACTATAAACGAACATTATGACCGCTATTTCCACAAGATAAGGGAATATAGACGTTCTGAATGCTTCAACGAGCATAATTTGCTACCTCCTTTTGAACTTATAAATCTTAATTCCCAATTTAACAACCGTGACCGATATCATAGCTAACAATGCATATGAAGCAATATTTAATAAAGTTTCTAATAATTTCATAAGTTAATACTTCCTTTCCATGTATAAACTCTTTCCACATGGGCAAACTACAATTATCAAAGTTCAACGCAATAATTCAAATTCACTAAGTAAAAAATAATTGAAAATATGAAGGAGGTAAATTAATATGATTTTAGGAGCAGGATTAATTTTTACAGGTCTAGTGGGTTTTGGATATAGTTTAGTACAGATTGTAAATATTGGTAGTGGATTATTTTAATCGTGTACTAGCATAATTCGAACAACCCACGCATATCATTTGAACATGAAGCATTTCATGGAAGATGAAACTTAGCTAGAGTTTACCTTTCACCAAATCCCCTTATTGGGGATTATTTTTTTGCAATTTTACCTAGTATTCCATCTTAATTTAAATTCTTTGATCATAATTGGAGTTGCTTTATAAATAAAATATCCTGTAAATATTACTCCAAATAAAGAAACCCCATATCCTAAATTTATTGCATAAACGTTATCAGAATGTCGTAAAGTGTCTCCAAAGTTAAGAATAGATATATTACCTAACGAAATCAAAACAACTTTAATCAAATTCATGTTTTTGTTGACTACGCTTGATATTAAATTTTTCATCATAATCTCATCCTCCTAAATTCAATAATAATTTCATCCAATCCCAACCATCCTCTTAAACTCCCTATACCCACTCATACTCCTAACCAACATTCTTGCCACTTCATCAATCCCTATTTCCTCAATCAAATCATCTACTTCCTCTTCATTCCTTATATCCGAATACATACCTCCATCGACCATATCTAAAAACATATTTCTAACTTGAACTTCTAATGAAACATTTCCCTCTAATTCATATCCAGCTAAATCCAATGCTTTAAGATAAATGTTTTGCATATTAATCCCTCCTTATCTCCCTATCTATCCATCAATCCAAATCCCTCTCATCACTATTCTCCAATAATTCCATAACAGCATCAAAATAATCCATCATATCCTCATTTGGTTCAATGTCCCATCCACGATCATAATAAATTTCACAATCATTATGATTAAACTGTTCTCCATCAAAAATTGCTAACGTACTAACCCTTCCACCATCAATGCCTAATCTTGATGGAGTGTTGTATAGTTTGGCATCAAATCTAAATCTACCAACTTCACCTTTAACCCAATTAGAATCATTATCAAATTTAGTAAAATATGCTTGCATTATGATTCCTCCTTTAAATTTACTCCCAATCCCACTCACAATTAAAACATCTATACCTCAAATTATCTTTATCACAAACCTCAAAATCATCACCTAATTCATCAACATTCATAGTTTCAAGATTAATATAAGCCATTCCTATAACCATTCCTCTACCAATAATGTTCGAGGATTTACATTTAGGATTAGGACATTGAGTTGGGATAATTTTCTCATAATTATTGGTTAATATTGATTTTGTTTTTAATCCAATTTCAGGTTTTCTCATTAATAATTTCAACCCCTTTTTTAGTAATATAAAAAGTTCCACTATTTAATTCCTTAAATCCAGAGTCCAATAACCCTAAGAGTTTCAAGTGATTTACGTAGTTCCTTGTTCTAAAGTAATTAATCTCAATTCCCTTGCTAATATTGCGAATTGTACGACTATTGATTTCATTGATTAATTTGTTTTCTAACATATGTTGCAATATTTCTACTTCAACTTTATTAAGCATTTAGATAATCACCCTCAATCTTTTTCAATGTCTGAAAATGTTTCATGATTAATCTTATTGAGCATTGTTTGTACGTTATGTATAGTAATAAATGGTAAAAGACCCCCCATATCTCTAAATGATATATTTATCTTAATTGCTATGTTTGTCTAATATAGTATACTCACATTTGTAGACAAGTATATATACTTACAACTGTAGATATATCTACCTACAATCGTATACTTGCAAAAATATATAATTAATGATAAACTACATTATATTGAAATATTATTGAGGGGGCATTTTAAATGAATGAAGAGGTTATTTTAGGTCTTGATGCAGGAAATTCATATTACAAAACCAGTGAAGGGATAGTATTAAGAGCAAGAATTAAGTTTAATACTGAGGGCGATGGTCTGCTCAAAAGCAATACTTATCTAGTTAAAAAAGACGGTTTAAGCCATCTTGTAGGAGATCCTGAAGGTAAAACCTATATCAACCCAGATAAGTACACTACAACACATTTTGATCTGTGTACATTAACTGCTATTGCATTAAGTTTTCCAACTTGTAAAGATATCAAAGTAAAACTAGTTGTTGGCACTCCTGCTGGTTACTATAAACAACATGCAATGGCCTACCTCGAAAAACTAAAAACTATGGGGCCACAAACAATTAATATCGGTGACGGCAGAGGAAATATTAATATTGAAATCACTGATTCTATTTGCTACATTCAATCTGGAATCACTGATTCTCAAAAAGAAAAATATGATTATCCCCTATTAGTTTTAGATTTTGGTGGAGGAACTTTAGATGCTTCATTATGGCGTAGAGGTGACGATATTAATCCTGAAAATACCGAAGTAATTTTAGATTCTAAAGTTAGTTATACTCAATTTGGTTTTGATCAAATATTAGAACAGATGACAACGACATTTAATTCTAAAAATGGAACTAAATTCAAACCTCATGAATTATTGCAATATCTTAAACGGTCAGAAATTACTTTGCGGAAACAAAGTTATGACTTACAAAGGACAAAAGATGAAATTCTCATTGATTATATTGATAATGTAATTTCTTCTTTAGAGCAAACATTTGACTTACAACAAGCATTAGAAACCTGTGTCATGGGTGGCCCTGCTGAAATATTATTATCTTATCTTAATATTAAACTAGATAATACAGCAAAATTATCTAGTGAACATCCTCAATTGACTAATGCTTTAGCATATCTTGATGGAGGAAAACAATATTGGGACTTGGATGAGTAATTATGGGTAGCCTAAGAAAATATGTTGGCACAAATCTTAGTTCAAAAAATGACACAATTCTAATTGATTATGTAAATCAAATGGAAGAACAAGGAATTTCTAATTCACAGTTGGTTAAAACTTGTTTAAAATTTTACATGGATTATTATCCAAAAAAACTTAAACTAGATGAATTTAATGAAAAAATTACTGATAATATTGTATCAGGAAAAATTAAGGTTTCTGTAAATAGTGTAAATCCAAGAAAAACGAGAAAGAAAAATGAAGTTGTTGTGGAGCAACCTGAACTATTAGAACCTGTAGTGCCCGATAAGAAGAAAGATAGTATTTTTCTTAAAACTATGAATAATCTTATGTCTGAGTAATTAATTTGGCTGAATTTATAAAAGCACTATCCATTAATTTTGGATAGTGCTTATTTTTCGTTTTATTATTTATCCGACCCAGAACACTTAAACATTTTGTCAAAAAAGATATATACATGTTGATAACTTTTTATGCTATAATATTCCTGTGGATAATTTAAATACTTAAAGGAGATTTGACATACCTTGTCGAATATATCTACTTAACAAACTCAATAAAATTGAAAAACCACCTTGTCTGCAAAACAAAGTGGTTTTAATCTAGCAAATGTCCTCACCGACATTAGCTTCGACTTCTTAATACAATTGTAACCTAAGTTTAAGATAGAATCAAGCATAAACTTAGATAATAATTTAGTAAGTTTTGTCAGAAGTTAGTAGTTTGGTGCAGAGATGTACATGCTACTAACTTTTTTATTGAGATGGATTTAAAATTTTAAAATTGAACAGAGTAAAACCCTTTATGAAATGCAGAGCGACCAAACTTAACATTTCATAAAGGGCAACAAGGCAAAAGTGTTTAATTCCTTTTTTAAATTATAACACTTCTTGCCTAGCTTCGCTACTGTCTTTTTGACAAAATGCTAGAAAAGAGGTATTAATTTTTATTATGCTAGATTTAATTGTTCCTAATGAAATGCCTATTGTTGTTCAACCTACTGTAGTTAATGTTTTTGGTCAGACCCAAGCTGAATTATTATCTCGTTTAAAATACTGGTTAAACAGAGCAACTAAGTATAGAGATGGTTTCTTATGGGTTTATAAGACGGTAGAACAATGGGCCTCAGAACTTAATAAATCTGTCAAGACAATTCAAAGAGCAATTAAGGATTTAGAAGAGAAGAAAGTTTTAATATCTGAACAGTTTGAATCTAAAGATTGGTATCATGGAAAATCTTATAGAATTGATTTGAATATGCTTTATAGATTATTAGGTATTTCTATACCATCTAATAAAAAATCTAATGATTCTAAACCTGTGGATAAAAAAAGACATGATGTCCAAGAAGTAGAACAAAATGTCCCTATCATTACATATAATACAACAATATCTAATAATGTATGTATGGAGTTAGAGGTAGAAGAATTTTGGAAAGATGAAGATTGGCCTTTGGTTTTGGCATTGGGAAGTTCCAGAGTAGATCCTGATTCAAACGAAGGTATCACATTCGCAAAAATAGCTAAAGAGGTAAAAGCAAACTCAGATCAATTAAAACAAGCCCTTAATCTCATGTTCAATGCTAAATTTCATATTAAAAATCCATTTGGTTTTGTAAAGAAAGTGCTTAGAGATTTTGTTTCAGGTGAAAGTGCTTATTTTAATTATCATTATAGGAATTGAAAGAAAGTTTGTGCATCATATGTTTGAGCAACAAGAATCAGAAATTGAAAGAATGCTTAAAGAAGAAATCAGAGAGCAAAAGCGAACAGGAAATGGAATACATAGTCGTGCATTAAGATTGAGAAAACATGAGTCAGTTAGGACGCCTTCACAGTCACTTCAAGGATTGGAACGATTAAAAATTTATGCACCATCTGTGATTTATTCAACAACGATTGGAGAAATGAAAATGAATGAACTTTTAGAAAAAATTAATTATGGAGAAATTCCACTTAAATCAGAATTTGAAGCATTAGATTTTGATAGTTGCCAAAAATCTTTAGCTGAGTTAAGAAGATTACATACTAATCATGAAATTATGAAGAGTTGGAAATGTTCGTCTACATCTCTTAGTAGTTTCTTCGCAGAAATGCAAGTTGCAAAAATTAAGGGTGGAGAAATATTGACTGGAAAGTCTGCTATTGATTTTTTAAATAAAGGAAGGGTTGCAAGAGGATTACCTAAGATTGGTGAAGATAATAATCAGGAGAAAATTAAACGACCATATAATAGACATGTTTTAGTAGATAATTCTAAAGAAATTCTGAGTGAAAATATTATTCCCACTCAGAATGTAGATTCAATTTCTATTCAGCAAACTCAACAAAAAGAAATAGTAATTGAGAATAATTATTTAATTAACGTTAAGAGAAAATTTAATACTAGGAATTTGGCGTCTTTCTTGGAAAGGTTAACCCTATTTTTATCAGAGGATGATCAGGAATTCTTAGTTGAGATTAAAGTTACTGAAGTTACGAAGTGATTTCTTCTTTTAATTCATTCCAAGTCTTCTTAGGAATTTTGCCTTCTCTCATTAATTTCATCTCTTTTAATGATTGTTCTAAAGATTCTAAAGGAGTACAATATTTACCTTCTGTTTCAGTATCTTGAGTTTGAGTATGAAAACAAATTTTACATGTTAATCCATATTCTTTTGACGAGCAATTATTTATATTATAGTCTATTGGACATTTGAATTTCATATTAATTACACCCATATCTACACCTAAAATCAGTTTCCACTAATCTCTGACTTCCACTAACCTCTTCGTAACTATCAAACTTCTCCAAAGGATTTCTGCATACTGTGCATAAGTCGTTTTCTTCGCAATATTTCTCGTTTTCACTTATAAAATATCGTTGTAAAGCATTTTTATCTAGCAATTCCGTATATTGAATTTGGCTATTACAAACTCGTAACCACTCAACATTTTCTACACCATATTCTAAGAAATCTTCAATACTATTATCGCAATCCAATGAACCAAACGAATGTGTTGATTTATCGTATGTATCATCCTCTAAAACCCTTGTTACAGGCTGATTGTACGTTTCATTACAAAGTGAATTTTCTTGATTTTGAGGATTTTGCATTTTAAATTCATTGTAAGCGTCTTCACAGGGGTAGGTACATGAACTTTCCCTATCACACTTCCGACACGAATCTGGGATGTATAATTTTCTATTTCTCATGTGTTTTATTCCTTTCTTTTGTGTTTTATTTTATTTTTTAATTACATATTAGGCAAGTAATAATCAACTATATATCTCACAGCTTCTTCTAAAGTTTCACATCTTTTCGTGATACACAATTCCATCCAAGGATGACTTTTATTCTTACCAAATCCAATTACTGGTTTATCCCATACGTCGTGTGCCATACAAATTTCCATCGCAGTACCAATGCTATCAGAGAAATCAAGATTGACTATAGTTAAATCACTTCTTTTTACCATATGTAGGTCAAATTTTTTAACCTCTGATTCAGTATATGTATTTGGATTCATCTCAAAATTATAGTGATCCACAGGATTTATTGTGTGTATTTGATTATCAGAAGATATTCTTAGTAATCTTTCTGTTTTTAATCTCCAAGAATTCATTTCCTCTAGTGTCAGGCCACTCATTTTTCCGGCAATATAGACAGTGAATTTATTATTCATGTATTAAATCTCTCCTTTTATTTTATTTAATACTTCTTGAAGGCAATCATTAATAGCAATATTTTGTACAACATAATCCACTTCTTTATCAATGAATTGGAATAATCCTTGATCTGAAAATATTCTCCTAAATACCTCCATAAGATTATCTCCCCTATCTACCATACGCTTTAATCTTACACGTTCAGGGACTTGAATATAGAATGATTTAATATGTAAGTTTGGAATCTTTAATAATTGTCTAAAACCGTGTGGTTCTACAACTACTATTGAGTTATCTAAACAATCTTCATGAGCAATTCCATAATACCATCCATTATAAACTGTATATTCTGCAAAGAAATTAATTTTTAAATGATATAAAAAATCTTCTTCTGATATATAGTGATAATCTATTCCGTCAACCTCTCCTTCTCTCATTGGTCTTGTAGTATAGCTTACTATTTTTGAATATCCGTAATTTACTAATTGTTTTTCTATAGTTGATTTACCACTAGCAGATTCTCCCACTAATAAGATCAATTATATACACCTCTTTTATTTTGATTTTGTTCTAAAACTGTAGCCCATCTAATATTTTCTACACAATAGTTACCATCGTTATCAATTCTGTCAATCGTTGTTTCTTCTGCTCCGTATTCTTCACAATGTTTAATGTAGGAATCGTTTAAATCATTATAAAAATTAATAAATCCATTCTCCTCATTTAACCAAGAATCACATATAGAAATACCTCTACCGCCATAATTTATATATGCTGGATTATTTGGATTCAAACATCTATCTTTCATAGAAGACCATTTACCATATAACTTTGTACCACACATATTATGTTTACTCATTGATTTAAATAATATAATGCTCTTTTCTTCACTAATACAACCACAACTTGTTGATTTTCCTGCGATTAAATCTGAACCAGATACGTCTCGTTTTGTCTTTTTATTACAATTGCATTCGCATAACCAAAATGTTTTATTATATCTATTTTCTGATCTTCTTATTACAGTCCACCTATCGAAAATTCTCCCAGTAAGATCATTTAACTTATTAACTGTTTTATATGAATTTATATTGTATTTTATAAATAAATCACTTATATGTCCTTGTGAAACGTTGAAAATTTTTGCAATCTTACCTTGTGATATTTTGTTATTATTGTATTCTTCAAGTTCTTCTTTTGATATTAATGGGACTCCTTTTTTGTTCCATAAGTGAAGTACATTATAATCAATCGCACTTCTTTTTACGGCATCTTGGGAACAGCCAATTATCTTAGATATTGCCTTTAAACTTTTATGTAATTTAAGTTGTTCTTCTAACCACTCTTTATTAATAATTGTTTTCTTCAATTACATCTCGCCTCCTAAGCATAATTCGTTAAACATTGGCAAAGTAGTAATCCACTCACAAAACTCTCTCCATTCAGGTAAACGATGTCCTTTTCTTTGGGGATAAACCCCTTTCAAAGAACGATAATTTGTAGTAAGTCTAGCAGTCAATTCAAACCCTGCCGGATTAGAATAAAGCAATCTTAAATAATCCTCTTTGTCTTGAGTTCTATTATATGTATCCTTCAGTTCTTCCATAATGTCGATCATTCTTAAGTCAACATATTCATTATATTGTTCTTTTAAATCAAATTTAGAAATTCTATGCATTGTAGATTGACTACTAACAAATTCAATAAACCTATAGCGTTCCAATTCCACCCATGCTTTATTTGTAAAAGTTAAATCAAAGGCCACACGAATTCCAGTAAGCATCTGATCATGCCCACTTCCTCTGTCACTATTTCCTAACGCTAGGACTGTCTGTGTGATGTAAGAATTACAGTCTGAGGTATTTATAGCCATAGGATATTTAGAAGCCTTTATGCACTCTTCCAAGTCATATACTTTAACATTTTCAATTCTCATTTATTACATCTTCCTTTCTTATTTAAAACTTTAATTTCTTATAATTATGTTTTGAATGATAAATGCATCTTGATTCGTAATTACATTCATTACATCTCATTTCTGAATAAACTATAGGTGATAAACATGCCCTAGCATTACGATATGGAATTTGTCCTGCCTCAATAACTTTTCTTTCAATTTCTGACATATCGCTCTGATCAACATCTTTTTCTTTTGTATATTTTACTTCTTCATTCGCTAATTCTGCATCGAAATCAGCTAAAGATTTAAGAATATTCCCATTTATGTCTTTCTTTACAACTTCGTCCAAGGAAAATTTAATAGTATAATATTCATTTTGATTTTTATGGCTTCTTTTTATAATAGTAGCTAATGTGTTGTGGTACTCCTCGATTATGCCCTTGTAAATGATATTTTGGTTTACCTCATATGTATATTTAAATTTTGATTCACTAGTTTCCTTATATTTATCCGGTTGTTTTGATTTAGAATTAGTTTGACTTAATAAAGATTTTCCTTTCGCCATATCTGTTCACATCCTTTCACTACCCTGTTCTTATAAATATTATAGATTAATTACAGTACAGAGTCAATATAATTTTATTTCTTGCTTTATGATTTATACTTCATAATTTACGTATCAAATCTAATACTGAGCAAATCCTATAACCATATCATCTTTCTCATTCAGCAATTCATAAGCAACTTTAATAATTTGCCTTAATATAATATCACACTCTTCAAAATCCTTTCCTTCAAAATCAGCAGTCAAAAAGCTTTTTATTCGATTATAGTGTTTTACCTCTAATTCCTCGTTTGTAAGAATTTCTTTATTTGTAATATTTACATTATTTCTCATATTAATTTCCTCTCCTTTTAATTAAATTTAAATATTTATATCAGTTTTCATAAAATCAATAATATCATCAGCTTTGACATCATCAGGAAATGAACAGAATTTATGATTATCTTCTGACATATTTCCAATAAGTTCTTTTTCTTCTTGATCTAATATTAATAAAATTGGATCTTGAGTGGAATTATAAATTGTGTCTCCAATTTTTACTAGCATGTTCAATCACTCCTCAAATTTTCTTATTTCTTATTTCATTTTGCGTGACTTTGTATACTTAGGACACTCTAAATTATCATAAATAACACCTTGAGTTAACCAACAAGACCTTGAAAATTGATAAGTGTTGGTTAACTTATAAATACCTAAATCTAAACATAGAGCAATTGAATTATGTAGATTATGAATGCATTTGATTAGATTGCAATTTTGATACATAAAATTAATTATTTCTCCCTCGGTATAAAATTTGGCCTATCTTCAAATTTTAGATTATTTTCAGGAGAGTAGCATTCACATCCAAAACATTCACATTCTGGGCAATCAATACGACATCCAAAGTATCCTATTCTAGTTTTTAATGTTTTCCAATTAATACAATCAGTACAGGAAACTAGAGTGTTTTTATCCATGATTTTATTTCACTCCTTTGATTATTTTGTAGTTTTTAATTCCAAAGTAATATGTTGTTCTAGTCCCATAATTCTATACTTATTAATGTCTACAACTTTGTAGTTTTTATTGCTACCTTTAATAGTTATTTCATCACCATTTTTGTAATTAGGATTGTTGGATGTGTATGCTGTGACAACCTCATCTTTGTCGTTGTATAATAGAATATCCAAATATATTTTCCTCCTTTGATTCAATAATACAGTTGATTTATCTTAAACCTAACTCTCTTTGTAACATACTAACTTCGTCTTCTAGTTCATAAATTTGCTTTTGTAGTTCTTCTCTTGTATCACCATAATTTAATTCATTGTCCAATTCCTCAAGTAAATTTTTTACTTCATCTTCTTTAAGATAAATTTGAAAGTTATCAAATTCTACAATTCTATCCTCATTATGTTGATAAGGTTTAATAATTTTTATATTCATTTTATTTCTTCCTTTCTAAATACGATAAATTTTATCTTTCAAAGTTTTTCAAATTTATCTTCAAATTCACTAAGTTGAAGTTTTAATTCTGCTAAGATTACATTTAACAATCTTTCGTTCCCATAAAATCTATTCAATTCGGCCTTATTATCATTACAATATGCAGTTTCAGTAATATATAAATTACGTAATCCATCACCATGATATTTATTTTCTGGTCTTTTATAAATAGTTATTTTTTCTAATCCTTCAATTGCTCTTTGTGTAACAATAATTAATGTTTCAAGTTCTTTTGCTTCCTCAAAATTTTCTTTTTTCATTAATCTGTCATCCTTTCTTAACTTAGAATAGGTTCTTTATTCTATTACAAATTTGAATTTGCTATTATATTTTATAGTGCATTCTGTACAGTTTAATCCCTCATAAGAAGGACACTCATATGGGAAAGGACATTTTACATAATCGTCTACAAAATCATAAATCTCTTCCTTTGTTCCACTAATAGTAATCAATTCAATCTATCCTTTTTTAAAACAATTTCTCTGCTTCCTCAACTGCTAACTTATTATCATAAACTTTGCTTATTGCCTTCCTTAATTCTGGAAGAAGAGAATATGTTTGAGGATATGTTGTTTTGATCTCAAATGTATGTTCTAAGTAATCAATATATTCAATTACTTCCTTTATCCCATTTGCTTTAGTATTACTCCATAATGTTGTGTTGAAATATTTTGTCCCTATAATCTCTGCCATTGAATTAAGCCAAAGCATAGTTTCATCATTAGTCCAAGGTGTATGTGTTGTTGCAGATTCTTTTGGTTTTTCTTCTAGTTTTGCTTTTAATTCTTTTATTTCTAATTCCTTGTTATCAAACACTTTTTCGAATAAGTTAGAATATTTATCTATTCTATCGTCTGCCTCTTTTTGACCATCTTTAATTCCTTTGGTATAACCTAGATCATATCCTTTTTGTAATATTTTGTTGTAGAATTTAGAGATAGGATTAGCGAACTTAAACATTTGTAATCAACTCCCTTCTACCTTAGATTCAAAATCATTATTTTAATTAACCTAATCCGACCAAGTATAAACATACCATTTCCCATTCTTAATCATTTCTGGAGTTATATCTTGATTTACTTCATTAGGAATATTAAACAAATATCCTTCATCATTTACTTTGCATTTTACAATTGAACCTGTTTTAATATTTTTCATAGCTAATGAAATATCAATAGGATACCAAGTTTTTGCACAATGTTTCCAAAAATTCATATTTATTACCTCCTTACATTGTTTCTTTTCTCATATATTCATTAATAATACTCTTCAAATCACTATCAATTTCTTCATTCCAAAACCAAGTAGGAGTATCAAAATTTGCTTCACAATAATCCACCCTCTCGCATCCTTCACAGTCATGCATTGATTGAGCAGTACCTAGTGGTTCATTTTCAATTTTGCCTTGATTTATATAATAATTGCATCCAGACCATTTTAGATTTGCTTCTTTTGGGATAGTGTTTAAGGTAATCAGCATTTAATTCATCTAATTCTTCTTGTGTAATAATTTTATATGCGTTCAATTATTTATTCCTCCTTTTCATTATCGGTTTTACTTTCAATCCTTTTTATAGCATCTAAAGTTTCTAATAATGCTTTCTTGAATCCTTTTGACCACGCATAAGTGCTATCATTATGATAATCTTTGCAGATCGAATTAATTTCATTAATCAACCATTCTTTCAGTTCTTCCATTATTGTTTACTCTTTTCTTTTATGCCACCTCCCTTCTGTCTTTTAAAGTATTTTGCTAATTCAATGGTGATTCGTAGGAGTGTGACAATACATATAATTATTTTATTTTTTGTATTATATGTATTGTCTTTAGTTTTTGTGTTTTATAACGTAAATTCTTTAATTTTAATTCCTAATTTATCCTGTAACCAATCTGAAACGAGATGTCTGTGGCAAAAGTCGTCAACCTTCTCCCAACAGAGCAATACAGCATTTTCACCTAATTCTTTATAGACCTGTTGAGGATCAAGTTTATCAAGAACATCTTTATAATAATGTTCTATGTAATAAGCTTCGTCTTTATCTTGTTTGTACTTATTAAGTAGTTCCCATGATGGAGCAAGTTTCTTGTATTCCCTACAATTCGTGTACCATTGTGTTTTACTTAATGAGATAGATACAGCATTTTCGCCTTTGTATTTTGCAAAATATGATGTTTGCATGGTGGTCACTCCTTTCTTTTTATGAGATCAATCATATCACAAGAAAGAAAAATTATGCTATTTCTTATTTCAATTAAATCAGCCCATTTCAAGTCATCTAAGATATTTTTATCTAAATCATAAAAATCTATAACTCCATTATTATATTCAGGATTTCGTCTTTTGTGTAGTTTTCTAACAACATCCAAATCTTTCTCATTAAGTTCAATAGTGTGTATTATTTTACCGTATTCTATTTTATAATGATCTTTTATTTTAAGCACTTCCTTTTGAATTTTCATTGGATAATTATTTATTGGCTTTCTTAACATCATCAAAATTAACAAAACAAGTACAATTATTGAAATCATGATTATCATCTAGTTTCACAACTAATGGTCTTTTTGAATCACAATTATCAATATCAAATATTGTACCAAAATAACCTGCGAATAAACCATTAACAACTCCAACAAAACTCCCTACTGATGGGATATTCTCATAATATGTAATAATCTCATTTAATGAATCTTTAATAAATTTTGCTTGAGCTAAATCAACTGCAAAACAATTGTCTTCACCACTTGAATCTGCGCCGATCAATATAAAATCTAAATCTTTACTAGATGTATAATCCCATTTATCTCCATAATTTGGTTCTATCTCAATTTTACCTAATTTGTATTTATTTTTTAACATTTTATTACCTCTTTCATAATTATTTTATCATCCCAAGAAATACAAGTTTCCTATGATAATTTTATTTCTATCTTGGCATCACTAACCAATTGTCTATACTTTACTCCTGCCATATTTAAAATAAATCTAGAAGCAATTGTTTGTTCCATATCTTTATATTTATCACTTAGATATACGACTTCAGATATTCCAGATTGAACAATTGTTTTAGCACATTCATTGCAAGGAAATAATGTTGTATAAAGAATACAATTAATTAAATCAACTTTTGCATGAAGAATAGCATTAAGCTCACTATGTACTACATATAGATATTTTCCTTCTAGTCCTTCTTTTGATTCCCAAGGCATTTCTGAATCATTGCAATTGTTCGGCATTCCATTGTAACCAGTTGATATGATTCGATGGTTAGTGTCAACTATACAAGCACCAACTTGAGTTCTTGTGTCTTTACTACGCAATGAAGATATGTATGCTACAGACATGAAATATTCATCCCAATTTATGATTTGCAATTTGTTTTATTGCTCCTTTCTTGTGGGGTGGGAGAGATATATTTCAATCTCTCCGTATTGTATTTTTAAATTACTTCATAGAATTAATAACTTCTATAATTTTATCATGTGGATCTCTCCAAGTAGGAGGTTTTATTACTTTTCCATCACTTTCACGAAATCTAGGTTTACCATCTTCCCACAGTTTACTCATATTTGCATCTTGAACAACTTTAAATACTTCAGCAGGAGACACACCGATTTGGACTAAGGTTCCTAATGCAAAATACATAACATCAATCATAGCGTCAACTTGTTCATACATGTCTCCATTTTCTGTTGCTTCTATGAATTCATCAATTTCTTCTTTCATCCATTTATATCTATTTTTTGCTGTTTCCATTTCCATGAATGTTGGTGTTTTTGCATAAGGATGATTAAATGCTTTATGAAAGTCTTGCACCATCTTATATTCTTGATTAATGCTCATTTATACACTACCTCTCTATCTTTTATTGCATATTCTTTAAAATATTTACGCTCTGCTTCTTCTCTAACTTCTATTGCATCATCTATTTTATTAAAATAACCTAAATGAATACGTTTTCCTTCTACACATATACTCGCTTTTCACATATTTTCATTTTTATTCCATCCAACCCCTGTATGTCCACTAGTATTTATACTCAATTTTGATCTATTCATTGAATTTTGAGATGAAGTGCATAATCTTATATTTATTTTTCGATTATCAAGTTTGTTCCTACTAATATGATCAGCAATATCTCCTTCAGATGCATTAATTATTAATCTATGCAATCTAATTTTCTTATTATCTGGGATAGTTGCAATCACATACCCTTTAGCATCCCTAGACCACTTATAATTAGAGCATAATTCTACAAATTCTGTATCAATAATAGCCTTATGGATTAATTCACTTTTTTCTATTATATAAGTGAATATATGCTATATCTCCTATAATTTCAATCTCATTTTTATCTTCAAGAGTTCTTTCTTGAATTCGTCCATATCTTCTCATTTGGTTATAATGTTTCATGCAATAATATAAATCATCAATTTTTCGAATAAGTTTATCACTATTGCAAATACAGCATGTTTTAATATTTTCTATTTTTAATCACCTTTCTTAATTGTCTATTATTTCACCCACAGTGAGAATAACCACAATCAGGATTAGAACAAACACTACATCCCTCTGCTAGTTGCATTGGACTACTACATTCGGGGCAATCATTCTCATTAAAAATATCTTCAATTATACTAATGATTTCTGATGTAATTTTAGTTTTGTTTTTATATTCTTCTTCTAATGCTTTAGCAATAATGTCAGGACAAGATAAACCATTTATTTTCTTTTCTCCTTTCGTTTTTACTCTTGTGCAAGCAGAACAAGTAATTCCCTTTAATTGATCTACAATTTCATCAACTTTAGTTCCTGATCTTAATGCTAAAGAAATAAGTCTATTTAAACCATCAATATTTGACTTACATGTTCCATTTTTACTTGTATTTACAAATGATTCAACAATATTTCCTTCTTTATCTCTATTAATAGTTAAATAAAATGAACCACATGCTGTTGTATATTTGTCAGTTACTCCATATGTTTTACCAATAGATGAACGACTCAATGGTTGAATAGAATCAAGATTAATACCATGACCAACTTCATTATTTCCAATTTGCATTGTCTGATTTTTTCTTGAATTATTACGATAGTATGTTACACCTTTGACTCCTAGTTTCCATGCAGTAATAAGTAATTCAAATAATTCATCTTTAGTTGCATTTTCTGGAGCATTCACGGTTTTACTTATTGCATTGTCATAATATTTTTGGAATTGTGCCTGTGTTTTAATATGCCATTCAGGGGAAATATCATTAGCACACCTAAATAATTCCCTTAATTTTTTTGGCACAGAACTAATTTGTGCAGTTCCTTTTTCATAACATTCCTTGATAATTTCAAGTTCTTTCTTTACATCTTTTATAATGCTATGCAACATAGTTGCAAATAGTTCACTAGCTTCATATATTTCACCAGTAATAATTCTTCTAAGTATAGCAACCCCAAATAATGGTTCACACCCGTAAGCTGTAGTATTTAAAATACCTGCAATTGAACCAGTGGGAGCTTGTGTTGAAATTGTTGCACATCTTGCAGGAGTATTGGTTAAAGCAAAAATACTTTCATTCCAACTAGGGAAATTACCTTTTTCTAATGCAAGTTCAGTATTATATAATTTCTCAATTTTTTGCTTGAATCCAAAAACTTTGTCAATAAATTTAAGACATTCTTCACTATCGTATCTAATACCCATTTTAATTAACAAATTAGCCCATCCTGCTACTCCCACACCAATTTTTCTATTTGCTAAAACCTTTTCTTTAAATTCAGGAAGTACATATTCATTAACATCAATAACATCATCTAGAAATCTTATTGCATTTTTGATTACATATTCAAACATAACCCAATCTACATCTTTTGTTTTCTTATCATATAGATTTTCTAGATTGATACTTCCTAAGTTACAAAATTCATATCCTTCAAGGGGTTGTTCCAATTGTTAACGTAATGGCTTTTTATCCACTACTTCCAGAGGTTTCCCTCATCACCTTTCGGTTACTATTGGTTAATTCCAATCTGGTTCAGCATACATTTTCACTCAGATTTCCTTCATCTTCATCGTGTCGGAGACTCGTGGGGAGATTATATTTATTCACTCCCTATGCGTTACGGTACTCTTTAACCTTTCGTAATTTAAAGACTTACCTCGGTATTAACCATTGGCCTCCACCGATTTTCTCCGATGTTTTACTTGAGGCGAACACCACCACAAGGATTGGTCGTACTCATATAATGTTCATTATTACTGTTAAAATTTCCATCTTGGAGATTAAAAGGATTATCACGGTTGATAGAATCTGTCCATAACGCCCCAGGTTCTCCGTTTTCCCACAATCCATCGATAATATCATTGAACAAGTCTTTCGCTTTTACAGTTTTATATGTTTTACCTTCCCAAACTAAATCAATATCTTCATCATTGATAATTTTATGCATTTCTTCATCTGTAATCGTAACAGATATATTCATTGCATTAAGACTACCATCATCTTTTTTACTATGTATGAAATCATTAAAGTCTGGATGAGAAAATCTTAGACTTGCCATATTAGCTGCTCTTCTAGCTTTATCTCCTTGAATAGTTGTATTTGCAACTGTATTAATCAAATGCATCCAATTAACTACTCCTGCAGAAGTTCCACCAGAGGATTTAATAATTTCTCCTTTTGGTCTAATATCAGATAAATCTTGACCAACTCCACAACCATATTTTGTGAGCTTTGCATTATGCCACATATGTTTATAGATACCTTCTAAATTATCTGGTATTCTAGGTAATACTGAGCAAGCACTAAGACATTTATTATAACCAGACCCAATAAGAGTAGGTGTATTTGGCATAAATAATTGATTATCCATTAAATCATAGAATATTTTTTCATATTCTTCTTGTAATTCTGGAGTTTTTTCTGCTTTTGAAATTGTTTTTGCAACACGCATGAACATTTCTTCTGCTGTTTTTTCAATAACCTCGCCTGTATTTGTATCTTTAAATAAATACCTATCTTCTAATAGTCTTTGTGTGTTTTCATTAATTACTGCCAATTATGTATCCTCCAATTATTTATTTTATATTTACAATGACATGAATAGATTATTCTATAGGATTATTTTATTAATCTTCAACACAGTCGTATGTCTTCTCAAAGATGTCAATTTTACAAGGATAGATTTCATTATTAACTCCTGTAATCAACATATCTTGAGGAGTAAAATTGTGTACTCCTTTTAATGTTGGTATCAAATAGCGTTCATCATTTTCATGAGTAACATGATGTCCGTTGTAGTCGAATGACCAAGGCATACCCTTCACTATGTTTGCTCCATTATTTTTACCATACTTAATAAATTCCTCAAAAGTTATAGCTTCAATTATTACTGGTTTCTTTTTATACTTTGCCATTTTATTTCCTTCTTTCATTTTACATATCCCAATGTCTATTCTTCCTCAGAATCTCAATAACCTCTCCTGCATATGACTCATCAATATTAATCACTAAATACTGATTGCTAGGTTTCTTATTAAACTTAACTCTGCTAACTCTAATATTTTTAATAATCCTTGCTAAGTCAATACTATCTTGCTCCGATGCATGTTTGTATAAGTCATCTTGTTTTATGACGATATACTTGTTAAAATCTATACCATGCAAAGAAATATTATTATTTATACAGATTATGCATCACCTTCTTCTTTTAGAATTAAGTCACTAGATTCCACCTTTATCAACCATTGATATCCATTACTTTCACTACAAATATTTTTAAATCTAAAATAAACAGGATTTACATTGGGAGAGTCCCTATTTAAATATCTTTTACATTCATTAGATTTTTCACAAATGTCATGAGAACATAAGCCAAAACTGACCAAACTTTAATCTTCCATCCTTTCATTTTTAATTTCTGATTCTTTATCAAAAACTTCAATTCTTACCTTTTTATAATAATTACCTTTATTGGTGTCCTGATCGACAATAAAAGCGTAGTAATTAGTCTTGTCGGTATAGTTTTTATTGTACTCTTCAAAACTACACTGAATCCAATCACCATCTCTACCATGTAAAATCTTTATATGTATCACCTCTTTTGATTGTAGTAAGAATTTGATTGGTGTTGTTAATAATCTATGTGATCAAACTCTTGCCACATTTTATTTTATGCTTTATAAATATTAATTATGTCTGATTTTTGTGCCAATTATTAACCGATTTTCTTAAAGTATGTAGTAATGTTGGTTTCACGATTTTTACTAAACATGAAATTAGCTGTGTCTTGGGAGTTGTATTCTTGAGAAGTGCAAGTAGTCCATACTCCGTCAATGCGATTGATAAGTTTTTGAGTGTTCATTGTTTTATTTCACCTCCTTAAATTAGTGTAACTTAATAATTAACTACATAAACTCTTAAACCCTGCTTATTTGCTAAATCAATCATATGCTTTGTTCCTTTACTCACTTTATCCCAAAAAGCTATCAATACACCTAGTTCTGAATCTTGTTTTGCGTATAATGCCATATCAGAATTGCGAATATATCCTGCTTTCTTACCTAATCCATTCCAGTCAGGAATAAATTGTTTAATAGATAATCCATATGTATTAGCGAATTTCTCTCCTAAAATGTCTGCTCCTCTAGCACCACCAGAAACAATTTTAACAGATTCTTTATTTGTGTTAAATCCTTCTGATTTTAATTCTTTGCAGATACGAAGACATTCAGTGTTTAATAAATTGTAGTCATTGAAGTCTCTTGATCCTGCTATAATTATTCTCATTTGTGTGTGATTCCCCTTCCATGTATTAATAATACCATAACGGGAATGATAAGTCAAATATATTTATTTTATTATTTAAACAATTGTCTGTAACATATCTTTCAAATAAGTTTGTTTCTTTTTGATCTCTCTTGTTTTGATTGCGGTTCTTATTGCTGAATTCTGACCCACTAATACACAATATTTCTTTGCTCTTGTAACGCCAGTATAAAGCAATTCTGCGTTTAGAAGTACATAAGCAGAAGATTCAATACAGACAATTGCAGTGTTGAAACCTGACCCCATGCTTTTGTGTATTGTGCAAACGTATGCTAATTCTAGCTTCTTAACTCCTGCCCGATCCAAAACAATCATACCAATTCCAATAAAATCAACGACACATACACCATTATCAATTTCTTTTACTATTCCCATATTCCCATTAAAAATAGGAACAATAAGTCCATCTATATTAACAGATTTGTAATTATTTTTAGTATTAATAACTTTGTCTCCTAATTTAATTTTGTAAAATTTGTCTTTATCAACTTTAACTTCAATAAAAATATCACTATCATTCACAGGATTAATTATTGATTGAATTTTATTATTCAGGTTATATGTTGATAAATCTCCTCGTGTTCTCATAGGAGACAATAC
>Ga0209728_1000538_pt1 | contig 29453 bp, 33 predicted proteins | sample RifGroD1_FD_183997 | JGI IMG/M metagenome (GOLD analysis project Ga0209728, IMG submission 183997) | Groundwater microbial communities from Rifle, Colorado, USA - Groundwater D1 (SPAdes) (version 2) | ecosystem: Environmental > Aquatic > Deep subsurface > Groundwater | place: Rifle, Colorado... | reverse complement strand
ATTTTTTTGATCGGTGGATTTAGTTGATACTCTACAGTATGCTACGGCGGGAATTAAATCTTTTTTCATGTGATTTACTCCTATTATTTAAAATATATTATTAGGGATGATGAGTGATATTATAGAATACTATTCTATATGAGAAGGTATTTATCCTTTTAGAACTAAAAAATTTTAAAAATTTCATATTTATTATTGAATATTAGGTATAAAAATCACAAAAATCTGATATAATGAATATTAATAATAAAATCATTAGATTTATTAAAATTGATGAATAGGAGAGTGTGAATTAATATGAGTATTGCTGAGAAGGAGATAGGGAATATGGATAGTAGTGGGATTAGTGGGGCGGATGTAAACACAAATAAAGAATTACCAAAAAGAAATAAAATAGGTATATTTGTAGGAGAAAAAGATATTCGTCAAGATTGGGAAGTTTTTAATGTAATTCCTACAATTCGCAATGATCAGATATTTTCTTATAATTTCAATTTATCAATTTCAAATATATGTAAATTTATGGATTCTGATATACTTCAATATATGCCTGAGATACAGAGAGGAAAAAAGACATTAAGAGGTATTGATAGTCCATTAATCAATGTTGCTAAAAGTAGGGAAATTGCGGAATGTATTATGAAAAATGAATTTTTTGGTGGAACATTAAATTTTGTTATTATTGATTCGCATCTTGAAAAAGAAGATGCTATATTTGAGTATGATGAAGAAAATAATACTATACATTCAAATATCCAAACTTATTGTGTTGATGGGATGCATCGTGTGGCATCTGCAAGAATAATTAACGATTTATGGTATAAAATAAAACGTAATAAAGATGGTATGATCAATCCTGAGAAATATGAATTTCCTATATGCCTTATTATATGCTCAATGGACGATGCTAAACGTCTGTTCTCACAAAGCGTTTTAAATTTAAAAATTAGCAAAGTCAGAAGCGAAGTATTGAGTGTGGGAACATATAAGAATATGATCACAAATGAAATAATTAAAAATAGTGATTTGCGTAATAAAGTAGAGAAGTATGTTTCAAATATAAAAAATACCAACAATATTGTGACATATTCCGTCTTGAGTACACAAATAGACAATCAATTTAAACCTAAAACTAAATTAGAGAGTGAAGAAATTGCTTCATATTTAACGGATTTTATGAATAATTTAGTATATTTGTTCCCTTATACAATGTCTGAAATGGATATTGCCGAGAGGAAATTAGGTCGTGAAAAGGATTATAGTATAGAATTGATAATGTGGCAGGGGTATATCTCAGCAGCAAAAGCATTATATGGAGATGAAAATTGGAAGGAAAAACTTAAAAAATTAAGACAACCAATAGAAATAGGAGAATTTGCAGGTCGTTTATTAGATAAAAATAACCCTCTTTGGAATTATATTAAAAAAGGTGATGGTAAATTAATAAATTCCTCACCTACGCAAAGTTTTGTAAGAAAAGTATTTAGCACATTTGTTACTGATGAAAATGCATTTAATGAATTAGTAAAAGAAACTTTAGAGAAACAAAAGGTTGGATAGTGGAATACCCTCTACGTTTTAATATTTGTAGAGGGTATAATTATTTTATATTTCTAAAAAAATCACAATTCCCTACCACACATAGGACAATAATTAATAATCAATTCATCTAATACACTTGCTCCAAAATCATCAGATTCAAATAAAGTTATATTATCATTTTGGAAATATAGTAAATATTGTTTGTCTCTGAAGTTAGAGGACATTAATACATTAGATGTGGAGCAATAATTACATTCTTGTTGTGTGGAATTTATATCTATACTATCTATTGAATTATTCATTTATTTACCTTTCATTAATTTACTATAATCTAAACATCTCTTTAAAAATTCTGGATTAATTGTGTTCTTTATAATTTCTTCAATTTTATTTTTATTTATTATAATCATATTATTTATAGGTTTAGATGATTTAGTTAAAATATTCATATGATTAATATTATTATCTCCTTTTATACTTTATATAGAATTGTATCAAAGTACAACGCCTCATGGCATGATTGTCTGTCTTTTCCCCAGTTAACTGGGGAAAATCCATCCAAATTGATATTATTAGTATTTTGATTAGACAGTAAAAGTAGACCAATACTCATTAAAGTATATTTATATGAGAGATGGTCTACTTTATAAATTTATATATTTAATTTAATATATTGACTTTTACTGTTTTCTATATTTATATTAAAATCTTTGAAAAATTGTTGCATTAACGGTGTATCCATTGCTCTTTTAAATGTTGTTGTGCTATCTACACCAGATAATTCCCTTAATTTTGTCTTCTTGATCCCCTTATCCATATTATATAACCCTTTACTAATCAAATCATTTCTATAATCATCATTTTCAATAATATCTTGCATCACATGAATCAATTTTTCATCAGGTGTAATCTTCCTTGTTTTAATATTTCCTTTCTTATCTTCAAAATCTAATTTCCAATCATAATTAATATTGACTCCTGGCATAGATATTGATATTAAATTATCTATTTCTCGATCCTTATTTATAAGAAAAATATAAGTCTCTAAAGTTTCTCCGTTAATATATCTTCTACATTGAATACGATTAATTGCTTGCGTAACTACTGAAGCAGTTTGTGATACTCTTATATTTTCAAATTGTTCTTCAATAAATCTTCTAGCACCCTTTTTCGGTATTAATGTAGTATCCATAGAATTAAAATTATCAGGTTTTAATTTATCAATTTCTATTGTTGAAAGAAAATATAGTAGAGGAGTACAAGGATCATCCATAAGAGGTATACCTAATGAAAACAATTTATTACATTCTGCATAATCATTTATACCTGTAGTCAATCCATAATATGTAAAAATAAGATTTTCAAGATATATGTAATCTTTAAATCTCTTCTTAATAGGTGCTTCATAATCTTTTTTGTTTAATATTATTAATACTTTATCTGTTTCTACAATATTATTCTCTATATACTCAACGAATTTATCTAATAATCCTTCTTCTAAATTATCTCCTATAGATTTTCTACTACCTGTAATTCCATTGAATATATTTATATATGTATTATTATAATTTTTTATTATTGGTAAATTAATTACATTATAATCTTTATTTATTTTATACAAATGATTAATTCCACTTGTTGCATCTAAAGCAATTTGACTAAATAAAGGAGAATTAATATCAATATACTGAAATGTCACTATGCTTTTATGCTCAATTTCATCACTGTATCTTAGATATCCACCATGTTCAAGTAAATTATGAATACTTAATAAACTTTCTTGTGCTATTCTATCTTTAGAATCATAAATCACTTCATCTAATTTCTCAGGTACGACTATATTATCAAGTGTAATGAAAAACATCTTATTTTTCTGGATTTGGTACGGCTTTAAAAATTCTCTTTTAATCTTAATTATAAAGTTAATAAATTCATCATATAGTTCATTATTCCCAAGATTCATAATACAATTTTCTAAATTATTTATAGTCTTAATATTTACTTCAAAAAATCTTACATTTTTAATCTCTTCATCAATAATCAATCTTTGTCTATAAAATTTATTATATTCTTTTGTTATTCTATTTCTCTTTTTATTTGCCCAACATTGTAATCTCTCTAAATCATTATTTTTTATTAGTGTTTTAAATCCTTCGTGTGTCATTACTACAATTGGATAAGTAGATAAATCTTCATTATTTATTCTATTTTTATTATCTCCACTATGAAAACTATATGCAACATTTTTCTTAACCTTTTTATTGATAGCATTTGCTGTATCATCACAATCACTTTTATATAATCTTAATATTATTGTACCAGAATAAGGCAATAATTCTTTATTATTAACCATATATGCAATAGAATTTATCATTATCGTTGTTTTGCCACATCCTGTAGGAAAATTAATTGCATTTATAATTTTATTGTTATCATAGAACATAATATTATCTGCAATAATTTTTAATGATTCTGTATATTTATTATCGCTAATTACATTGCCATAACTTACTAAATCTTTGATTGTTAAATTAACTACGTCATTAATAAAATTATCTTTCTTTATTAAATCTAATGTGGTAAAATACTTTTCATAATTCATTTTTAACATCTCCTTTAATATTATTTTGATTTTCCTTAAAAAGTTTATAAACAGGAAGATACTAAGGATTGTATCTTGTCATGTTGCAATCACTATCCTGTTTATTTTGTGTAAAATATTTCCACACAAGAAAAAGCACATCTATAAAAAGTGTGCTTTTAATCTATCGAAATATTTAATTAAATCAAAAACTATCAAAAATAAATCACATTATTTCACCCAAATTAACCACTCAAATTCCCTCAACCTACATTTATCCTGAACAAAATTAACTCTCAAAATAACCTTAAAATATCGCTATATTATTAATATCCCAAATATATCCAACCTACAAACCCTTATAAATTAACACTTTATAGGCTATGAAATTTTAGATGATTTACATTAAATTTTAATTATTTCTAATATCAACCTATGAAAATATCATCATAAAATACAATAAAACACAATAAAAATATTTTAAATTTTTAGTCATAAGTTTATTCCCACTGAATATATATAAATTGGGTGGAAATAAAAGCAGTAGAAAGGATAAGACATAGACTTCCTTTCACTAAAGTATAACCCTTACTATAATAAGTAAGGGTTATACTTTTTAAATATTCAATTAAAATATCGACTTTGAATAAAACAACAATTAGGTAATAATATTATTATATAAATTTAATCTATAAATTTTGATAATTTAGGTATAAAAATATTAGAAATAATTACTTCATTTTGATTTAATTCAATATTAAATATTTTATTTATAATAACTTTTAATTTATTTATATATTTGAAAATATAGATTTTGCTCCTTTAAATTTATTTCAACATCTTTAATAAATTTCTCACAATTAATTTTAGGTAAATTATCAATATTAATTTCTATTTTTGATACTTCGCTTAAATTAATATAATCAATAATATTATTAATATTTTGAACAAACATATCTAATATTTTTGATTGTTCATTTGTAATAAAACTCATAGAATTTAACTCCTTTATCAAATTTGACTTCCTACCTAACTTGTACTATAATAATATCTAATACAATATTAAGTTTTCGCAATTAACTTTCTGCAAAATAACACTAGAATTGGGTATCCATACGTTCTAGTGTTATTTTGTTTTTTAAAGTTAAATATATTTGAAATATATTGAAATTTACATCCTCTCTCTTGACATTTAATTACCAATTAATATCACAATATGAAAGTGGGGGAGAAGGTAAGGGAGGAGAGAGGACGTTACTTCACAACTTCCCTATATTTTTAATATATTATTCTTATCACTCTTCACTTTATCTAATTCATTCTTAATTAATTCACTAATTTCATTTTTATCTAAATTATTATTACTATCACCATTTTTACTTTTATTCATAATTGCTTCAGTTCCCTTACATGCGATTCCAGAAATTACCATACCATTAAGCATACATAACATAATTTCTTTACCACCATGAATGCCACTATTAAAATATGTAACTAAGAAATACATTAATTCAGAGCAAATAAAAGTTAAATATTTTGTAGATAGTTTTTTATTAAATAGTAATTTACTAAAATAATCAGTAATACCTTTAATATTTTGTACTAAAATTATTACTGCAAGTACACAACCGCTGAGAGTAGTTAGCATAGTCATATCAAAATATTGTTCCATAATAGAACACTCCTTTATTTTTTAATTAATATTTATAATTATTAATATTATTGTTTATTTGATTATAACCTTCCTATCAATTACATCCCATTCAACTGTTTTACCTAAATTTTCTGCTAAATCCCTTACTGGGCAAATACATTTATCATCAATAAGTTGACCATTAATTATATTACCATTTACATTAATCTTAACTATATTGTCTTTAATATCAACAACTCTATTATTTTCGTTATAATTAAGAATTTTAGAGAATAGGTTGATAATATCTCTAGTTTTTACGTAGGAAGTGTTATCAATAATATAATTTTCTATTTGTTTTTCTTCTCCGTTATAATTAAATTTGATTGTATTTTTTGTATTTAATATACTCATATCTTGATTGATTTCCTTAATCTTCTTATAATTAATTACTTTATCAACAAACCATTTCTTATCAATACCAGTACCAGGACAACTTTTACTAGCATACTCATTATGAAATACAATACCTTTTGTACCTAAATTAAAATAATTAATTCCCCAATTAACTAATTTCAATATAGAGTTTAATTGTTCACCTTCAAGTTTATCATGCCCAATATCAAAATTACCTATCATTTCAACTGCAAGGAAACACAGTGAATTTCTTCCTGTAATTGAAGCAGGAATTTTATTGAAATCTCTACCTGTTACGAATTTGCCATCTGGAAGTAAAGTCAAATGTTGTCCAACGTCTACCCATTTTAAATTATTTACATGATAATTTCTCATTGCTTCTTGAAGTTGAATTCCATTATTACCATTAAAATCATTATGTTCTGGTTTCCAGCAGTGATGAATTTGAAATTCAGAGAATTTTCTAGTCCATTTGAAATTTTTTATGTATGTGATTAATTCATCTGTGGTTAATATTTTAAAAGTCATTTGCTTATTTTCACTCTCCTTTTATATTAATAATTTATTTAACTACTTGATGCATAATAGTATAAATAGAAACTGCACCTGCTATTAAAGATGTTAAAATTGCACCTACAGTAATTATTGTCTGTGTTTGAATTTTACTTTTACCTTCTGTCTTTTTTACTTCAATTTGCGTATCTTTTTCTATTAATTTATTAATTAAATTCTCTTGAAAATCTTTTTGTCCATCAATTAAATCTTTTTGAAAATCTTTTTGTTCATTTGAATATTCTAAAAGTCTCTTCTCGATCTTTAATTGAGAATTTTCGATGTTAGAGAGTTTCACAGAATTTTCAGCATTTGTAATTAATATTTTGGTAGTTATATCCTCTAATTTTGTTATCCTCATATCATATTTGTCGAGCTGTTTTCCATGTTGATCTAAAATTACTTCCACTGCATCATTATCAATTGCCACTTTACAACCATCTCCTTCCTTAATATTAATCAATTCCTCCGTTTCGCTCTTAAAATTATTTTCACAATTTTTCATAAAACAATTGACAACTCCTCTCGTTATGTTATATACTTATAGTCACACAATAATACTCTTACTATTATTGCTGTTATGAGTATGGTGTATGAGAGTGGTACACCATACTTTCAAATACATAATAATTTAATACTTCAATAAGATATTAACTTTAGAATCCCTATAAATCATCCGCGAGAGCCTGCGAGCACCAGTGATGTATTTATGGGGGTTCTAATTAAATTATTTATATAGAAGATATACCCACCTCCTTAAAAACATATTATCAAATTGATTTAATAAAAAGAGAAGTAGAATGTAAATACTTCTCTTTTTATTTTACTATTTTTTACTTTATACTCTAATTTCATATAAAATACTGCAAAAATCCAAAATCCTCACACATCACAAACCCAATAAAATCAATACTTTCTAAAATCACAGATCATGACAAAAGGTTTGATTGGTTATAAACTAAAAAAGAGTAATTATTTAATAAAAAATAATTACTCTTTTTATTTTTATTTAATTTAGACAATATTAAGTTTTGCTATGTAAAAATAAATCAATATTCAATTGTGAGTTATGAAACTAACGCATCTTAGTTAGTTATATACGTCCTTCTGTTTGCCATTGCTTATAATATTCTTGAGCTTTTCCTGTTAATTCTTCAGGACTTACAAGCCAAGATTTTACAATTTCAACAGGAATAGTTATTTCATCACCATTTAGTGATACATTTCTATCAAGTACCACTTCTCCTAAGTTATTAACAATATCATTAAATGTTTCAGGTAAACTCATTATAAACATCTCCTTAGTTATAAACTACAAAGGCTAATCCAGTGATATATGTATCACTTGCAGCAGTATTCTTTACAATAATTTTAAAACTATCATGCTTTAAAGATATTCTAGTCGCAGCACTATAACCGTTTGGTGCAGCACCAGGAGCAGTTGGAGTAGTACATAACAATTCATCTGGCACAGCACGAAAATCATTGTCCCCTGCACCCCCTGTTGTTGCAGGGGACATATATCTAATATAGGCTTGTAGTTGTATGCTACCTGCTGCGGATAGTATAACTGATAAGTCTTTGCCTTTTACAGTATATACTACCGACCTATATGATGCACTTGCTGTAAGCAAAGTATCTGTAGATATAATTGTAGTCTTTGCGTTATCTCCAGAAATTTGTACCTTTCCAATCTCATTACTTCCCACAGGTATACTACCAGTTAGTTGCATACTCTTTTCCGCATTAACCAACGGACTTACTTTCCCAATTACGGTAATACTACCACTAACGAAACCACTAACTCTTGCACGTACAGATTTTATAGTAGCAACTTTTAATTCATATAATCCAGTTATTGTAGTCGTACTACCATTTATCCCATCATTTTTTGTTGCTAATACAGGATACCAATTTGTATCATCAATACTACCTTCAAAATTTATTGTTGCTGAAAAAGTACCTCTAACTTCTAATACTGCTGTTGCATATTCATTTACATTTAATAGTGTTCCATTACCATCTGCTGTTACTGCATTTTGCATTGTTAAATTAGCAGGGGAGTAACCACCTGTAATAAAATTTTCAGAAACAACTCGCAATGCTTTTGATGTGCCATTTTTAAACGTAGTTAAAAAATCACCAAGAGGATTTTGTGCCATATTCTCACTCTCCTTAAAATATTATAAAAAATTAAAAACTGGTGTTCTCAGTTAAGACACCAGTAATTGAAATTGATTTATCATTATTTATATTAATATTGTTTGCAGATTGATTTAATTGTGGGGTTATTAAATTACCATTTGAATCAATTCTAAAAGTATCTACATTTGATTGAGAGATTGTTAAACTAAATAAATAACTAAAAAAAGTATCAAATTCATTCACAGTATCAAAAACATATGTATCATCTAATAAAGTAGTATCATCTATTATTTCACTATCATCAAATGTAGGTTCAGTTGTATATAAATTACCTGTAATATGCAAATTTCCATTTCTAAATAAACGTGCAATAACTGTCATATTATCACCTACTTTTTAATTTGGTATTATTTCTATATCTAAGGAATCAGTGCTAGAATTATATTTTAGTTTAAATCTATTATTAAAACTTAATGAACCAGTTATATTATTATTACCTTGTTTATTAATAAAATCATCATATTCTGAATCTAATCTATTTTTTAATGTTGAATATGTAATACCTGTTGAAGCAGAAGTTCTACTATCAACAATCTCTGAGTCACCAGAACCAGAATTTAAAACTAAATTATCTACTCTTTGTGTTATTTCATTTGCAAAATCTTCAACATTATCGGAAGTGTATAGATTGGAAATATTCAACAATTCTATACGTTGAGCCATTGTTTTTATTAACCCACGACCGAAATATTGTGTAATTGTAATTGTTTGCCCCTCAAGAGAAGAATGAAAATATACTTCTCCAGTCAAATATGAAACCTTAAAATAATTTTCACTTAATATCTCTGAATTAATATTAATCTCATACTTGCCTGAAATAGCAACCTTATAAAAAGAATCCGGAACATTTAAAAGAAGAATTTTATTATTGACAATTTTATGTTGTTCATTTAATCTTTGAATTGATATTTTATTCCCACTATCATCAGTAAACCATAAAATATCAAAAAACTCGTTATATTCCTCAAAAATAGAAATTTAAATCTACCTCCTTTATTTATGATTGAGTAAGTGAACAAAATTTATTTTATTTGATTATTTAATCCTCAAACAAAAAATCTAAATTTAATAAATCTCTAGGAGATATCATCACATCACCTAAATCATCCAATCTAATCTTTTCAAACTCAATTTCTATATCAATATTAATCAATTCAACAAATTCATTATTAAATTTATCCCTATTTACATCTAATATTATAATAGTATTATCTTCTTTATTAATTTTAACATTTCCAATTTCATCTTTTTCTGCATATTTATTGATTAATTTAACCCTATTGTCTTCATATAATTTATACTCGTTCATTAAATTTCTAGTTAATTTACTTAATTTATATGATGTTTTTATAGAAATCTCTTTATCAATTAATTTATTTAGACTTCCTATAATTGTACTTAATTCACCAAGTTTTAGTTTCAATTTATATTCTCCTTTTATATTAGTAAATTATTTTATCATTGTTTTATATTTTAAATATTATATTATTAATCTAAACTATGTTATTCAAACAATTAACCAACGCATTTAAATCACTTGCTAATAAATCATCAGCATTGTTTGGATCAACCACATCACTAATACCTAATCTTGTTGAAAATAATCCTGTAGAATTCATTGGATAAATTGCATTACGTGCTTCATTAAGACTGCTTGCATAAAAAAAACCTCCACTACTTAATATAGTAAAGGAAATAGTAGATAACCCTTTATATTGTCTAAATTCATTGATTCTTGTACATAAAGCATTCCATTCTGTAGCAGTTAAATTTGTCACAGGATTACCTTGGATTTTTGGTGTTGTCCAGTTAAAATTACTTGGTCTACTAGTCGTAGTAACATATAGATCATTTGACCAATATACACTATCTAATGCTACACTATTATATATATAATATGTTCTTGCATTAAATCTATATTGTAAACCTAAAGTTAAACCTGTCCATGTAACAATTCTAGTTCCACTCTGATAATTAGCATAGGTAATATCTTTGTATGTAGGTGTTATTCCATTATTATAAGCATAAATTCTTATATAATCCCAATTTCCAGACATTCCATCAGCAACTCTTACGTCTATTGTATTATTATTTTTTGCTGGATTTGTTAGATTCCCAGGTGATTTTGCGGTTGTTGTACCTGGATTTTCTATAGTATAACTAGAACTCCCCGCACTATTATTTCCTTTAACTGATAAATAATATGTCACACCATACTCTAAACCTGTTAAGGCATATGTTGTGCCAGATATATTAGGAATTGTATAATAAATACCATCATAATTTTTATATCTTAATGTATAAGAAGTAGCATTTGTAGAAGAACCCCATGATAAATTAAAACCACCTTCTATTCTGGAAGTAATAATTGGAGCAGAAGAAGGTGTTGAAGGAGAACCATCCAAAGTTATAATATTATCTATTCCTGCTTTATAATATAATCCATTACTACTCTGTGCAAATCCATAGCATAAATATCCAGCATTAGAAGCTACAGGAGTAGCAGTACCAGATGTATAAGGAATATTATTACTTGAAGGAGCATTATTATAACTTAGTATTCCAAGAGGTTCAGAACTTTGCCCATCAGTAAAATTATTTGTACAAATACCTGCTCTAATATAACTATCTGTATCAAAATATTCCGATAATCTTATTTCCCAATCAAAGCTGTTAGTTGTAGGATTACTTAATAATGTAGATGGTGAAATACCTTTAACTGCAAAATTAATAGTTTGTGTAAAATTTATTCCACCTGATGCAGTTATAACTACATGATAATTACCATTTTCAGCTAATTCTTCACGAAAACTTTCTTCTGTACAATAACCTACCCATGAAGGGTAACTAATACCTGGATTATAATATTGTCCTGAAGGTGGGGCAGGCATGTTAGAACTATTAGTATATATGTTATAATTATCTCTATCCCTATACCATTCAGCAGTAAAATTTACTGCTGAATAAACATCATCGGGACATACATATAAAGCAACAACAACTTCATGATTTATTGTTAAACTAGATACATCAAATAATGTTGTTGCATCTAAAATTTGAAGAGGTGCAGTTAAATCACTTGTTGATAAATTATTAGGTAAAGATTGACCGAATATATATAATTGTGCATTATTTGCTCCTCGAATGCCTTTACCGATGTAAAAAGGGGCAATAGGTGGGGATGGAGCTGTAATAGTTGAAATATTATTCACCTCTTTTCTGTAAAAAATAAAAAAGAGATGAATTAAATTCATCTCTTAAAATATTTATATTATTAGTTTATTTACTCAAACAAATAAAATTTTAACCATAATAAAAACCTCCAAATATTCATATTAATAATATTAGCAATATATTACGACATTATCTTTCATATTCTATTAAAGGAATCACTTCCCAACTATCGAATATTATCAATAGAAGGGAGGTGATATAACTATGTCATTTATATCATCTATATGTCCAAATTGTGGTAAAGATACTTTTAGAATAAATGATAAACAATCTGGTTTAGTATCATGGGATAAAAGTTCTGATGGGAAAATAAATATTGATATTGGTACAATATTTCCTGTACGTGCTTATTTTTGTTTATCCTGTAAACATGTTGAACTAAAATATGAAAATCCTAATCAATAGTTATTATTGTCACATTATTCACTATTACGTTCCCAGTTATATTTCCATTAACTATATAATTATTTATTTCTAACTGTTCATTTACTTGGGCAGTTTTTTCTTTATTCATAATAAAAACCTCATTTCTGATTTTATTTTGTAAAATAAAAAGACCTCTTTGATGAGGTCTTAATTGTTAATATAATATTTAATTAACTTGTTAATTTGCTTCCTCAAATATATTTTCTTTTTCTTTTTTATTATCTAAAACTTTCTTTATTAAAGGCAACGCCTTTAATTTACAAAGAGTAGTTGCTATATTAAGCATACCTTCCTTTGTTTTTCTTGGTCTAACTACAACCTCGAAATATCCATTTTCTCCTAAATATTTAGAATAAGGGACGTTCCTAGTGAATTCTCCATCCATTAATATATTTGATTCTCGCAATTCTTTCATTAATGTATTGCGACCACATTCACCAAATATGCCAGCAACTTGAATGAAATTTAATAAACCATTATCATCCATTACAGCATTATATAAATCTATTTTTGGTTGTTGTTCTATTAATTTATTTTCTGCTTCAATTCTTTTATCTTTTTCTTCCTTTAATGCTGTAAATAATTTAATACCATACTCTGGACTGATGATTATGTTATCTAATACTTCATCAGTTATGTATGCACCATGTTTGCGAATAGAAGGGAGAACATCTTCAAATACCCATTTTTCAAATTTTTCTGCTTTTGCTTTAATTTCTAAATTCTTATTTTGATCTGCTGCTTTAACAATCAGACGATAAATATCACCTTCAGGAATTACATTCATTTCCTGTATACCTCCATTTGTAAGGATGTCGTAAGTTGCGACACCCCTGCAATGCTTGGTAATTGCATCCCTTGTATTGCTATATCCTAATGCTTTGGCAACATCATTTGCTACTGCATAAGGTTTATCATCAATTTTAATACATCTAACTTGCCCAAATTCTTCATTGTCAAAAATCATTAAATTATTATTCATAACTATCATATTCTCCTTTTAATTTTTATAATCCTTTTATTTTAAATTTATCATTTATTATAATTTTTATTAATTAATTAAAAACAATAAACTAAGGACTATCTCTAATTTTCATGCTAACACCACCTCAAATTAATAATATAATAGTACAAGTTACCTATTTGCATACTATTATACAATATAAAAATAAATGTGTCAAGAATAAAATTAGACATAAAAGAAGATTAAAACCTACCTGTTAATTCAAACTTTTCAATCTGCTCTCCTGTATACTTGCCATCACAAAAATTTTCAAATTGTGTATATGTCAAATCAGTGTGAAATTTTATTTCAATATTTAACGCATATCCAGTATGACAATATTTATAATTACATAACATTAAACCTTCAGAACCTTCAGTCATGATAATCGGTTTTCTATTTAACATCTCTCAATTCCTCCTAATAATTATACTCAACAATTATACTAACAATTTTCTGTTTCAAGAAATATTCTAGCATCATCAAACATAGTTAGAACAATCTGTTCAGCACAAAACATAGGAGATATAGAACACCTATGTATTTCAACAACACTATCAACATCAATTATTATATTCTGAAAATTATTTTCTTCATTATATTCTAAATGTCCAAATTGATACTTGCTATTATCTACAAAAGTTAAAAATTGAAACTCAGGATAAAAATGACTAGTTATTACACTATCACAAACTACTTTTAACCAAAGTCCACCAGATATTTCTTCCATGATTTCTTCAAATTCTAAATTAGTTATTTGTTTAAACAATATAAAAAACACCTCCATTTAATTTATAAGGATAAAGTTGCTATCGCTTATAAATGTTATTATAGAGGTGTATGAACAAAATGTCAATAGTATTTTTACTATTAGTCTATAATATTTTTATTCATCCATAATTTCATAATCAAATAAGTCTTCAATCTTACAATTAAAAAATATAGCAAATTTTACTGCTACATCAAGCATCATATTCTCTGTTTGCATTATTTGATATAATCTTGATTTGCTAATTCCTATTTTATCAGCAATCCATTTTCTTGTGGCTCCCGTCTGTTTCTGATATTCATTTATCTTTTCTTCTATTTTATTTGTTATCTTAATCTTCACTAATCACACCATCCTTCACCTAATATTATACTATAAATCATTATGTATCGGTAGGTGAATGTTTGCTAATACTATAATACAATATAGAAGGATAAATGTCAAGTAAATTGTCAATATATTTATTTTAATATTCTATTATTTATTACCTATTAAAATATACTAATACCCAATTCATTAATAATTTGTTCTGACGTTAATCCAACATTAATCATTTGCTGGATTTCTTTTTTATTTTCTTTGTTTAAAATACGTTGCATATAATTTTAGTTATAATAATCACCTCCAAAATTTTTATTAATAGGTTATAAAGAGTGGGTAATCTACTCTTTATAACCTCACATATATTTTACTATTTTATAAATTTAAATTAGAAATCATATCTTGCTGTTCTTTAATAATTTCATCTTTATATCTAATTTTCTGTCCATAAGATTTATTCTCACTAGAACTTTTTCTATTAAAAAATTCTTGTATGTAATAACTATACGTGCTGGTCTTAGGCATATACATACGGTCGCTTGGACTAACATTATTCCTATTTTTAGTTAATCCATTAATAAATCTATTATATTCAATTCTCTTTATATCTGCATCTCTTATTTGAAGCAAATACTCTTCAAATAATTTAATTAAATTAGGGAATTCATCATAACTACAAAACTTAAAAGTTTTAACAGTTTTTCGCTTACCAAAATAAGAATCCAATAATTTCTTACGTTGAATTTTTTCATCTTTTTCATTTAATGCTTTAACTGTATTTAAACTTTGTTTACGTCTATGTTCTAATTCTTCCATCATATCTTCAAATGCTTTAGTGTACTTATATGTAAATAGGGTTGCTTCATCACCAGTAAATTTGTTAACAAGTAGTGAGAATCCTTGTCTATCCATCTCAAACATAGGTTGAGATTTGTTTTGTTCATTGATATAAGAGGACAGCGAAAAATTTCCCCCTCCTAATTCTGGTATTAATTCAATAAACCCTCTTATTTTCTTTAGTACATCTTTATGCTCTTTGCCATAATACTCTGCAACCCTTAAACTATTAGTTACTACTTTCCCTTCTTCGTTTACTGTTAAACCAAATTCTTTTTCAAACATTGTTAAATCACTCATAAATAATTCTCTCCTTTAATATTTTTAAATTTTTTTCTAATTAATTATATTACTAGTCTATAAAATACTATAAATATACTAAAACAAATATTTTCACCTCCTGACTTTTAATCGACATCTTATTCTATTGATATATTATCATAGTCGAAATCGAAAGTCAACACAATTATTTTATTATTCTATAAAATAATCAATAAAAAAATCAAAATTTATTTTAACAATTTAATACTATACACACTTGCATTGCTTCATATAATATGGTACAATGTTATAAAACAAAATTTAAAAAGGAGAGTGGAATATACATGAAAAAACTAAAAAAACTATTAATAAAATAGGGTGATATTTCACACCCTATTATTTTATCTTATTTTCAATTGTTATCCATTAAAACTTCAACGCAACTATCACACAACCTTTTACAAACCCAATCTCCATCATACACACTCCCATACTGACCCTGCTGATTAATATACCATATCTGCTCATCGTCACTAAACACATATCCACACCTATCACATCTAACTGGAATAGGTCTACGCTCTGCACAACAAATAGAGATTATCTTATCACCAAATTCATCTTTATACTTAATATCTACAACAGTAGTATATAAATCATCAGTGAGATTGGTTACTGAAGTGATTTTATCTACAGGTATGTATACTCTACAATCCTTATCAGTTTCATCCATTAATATTAGATCATTGTCACAAATATCATAGTTAAAGTCATAATAATTAAATGTAATTCTTGATTCCCTAGTAGTTACTTCTACTTTGTGATTAATAAATTGATTAAAGTGGTTAAGGTTTGTGAGATTTGAAATAGAATTTGTGATTAAATTTAACATAATTAGCACTCTCCTTTAAATTATAGTTAATGTTTGACCTGCTTTACATCTATAATTATAAAGGAGAGTAGGGCATTGTGCAACATTGCCTTACATTCATATAACCCTATACAGTTAAATTATTCTTCCTTCTTGTAATAATCCTTTAAAATACCTTCATTTTCTTCAATTTCCACTATCTTTTCCATTTCTACTCTTATAAAATCAGATAAACTACGCTTATTATGTTCTGCAATTTTTTCTAATTTATCTTTAAATCTTGGTGTAACTCTTATTGTAATTGATTCCTTTTTTATTACTGCCATTATAATCACACTCCTATCCACAATATATTATACATTATGTTTATGTATTAATCAAAGTGGAAAGGTTTTTCTATATTTATATTACTATAATATGATTAAGATGTCAAGGATAATTATATTAATAATCTATTAAAAACTCATTAAAAATATTAATTTTTCCAATCATCTAACACAATTTGAGTAAATGTTCTATCTGAAATAACTAATTTATTGATTGATTCTTCAATCTGTTCTAATGTGGGTAATAATTTACCACTTCTAATTCTTAATATTTTCCATTCTTGCGATTTTAAAAACTCATCTCTTTTTCTATCTTTATTTTTATCTTTATGCCAATACCATGCATCATACTCTAAATCAATTTTTATATTGTCAATAAAAATAGCAACGTCTAAATTCACGTTGCTAAGAGGATAATTCAATTATTTGTTTGACTATAATGTTCTACGCCATATTTATCTAAATTAGTTTGTTTATATTTATTTATTGTTTTAGGTAATTGACTAGTGCTTTCAACTTTATAAACTAATAAATTTGATTCTTTTACTTTTAACGGCATACATTTTTTACAACAATCCTTATGTATAATTGATTTTTCATTTTGCTGTTTATAAATTAAATATTTTTTCTTTATAATTTTTTCTATTCCTTCTTCTAAACAATAATCACATAAAACTTCTACCTCTGAAGTATTACCTTTAGTTAAATCTTCTACTTTTACTAAAAATTCATCTCCATAATTAGTAAATAGATATCCTTTTGATTCATAATGCTTTTTTGTATTTTTATTCCATTTTGTAACAACTGTTTTTGTTAACAGCAAATTTATCAACTCCTAACTAACTGATTAACCTAACTTAAAAAACAAAATAAAAAAGAGAGGTGTTAGGATAACCTCTCTTGTCGGTGTGATAGTTGGTCACATCTATTTTTATTTTATATATTTAATATTTGTAATATTTTATTGACTCTATTAAAAATTTACTATATAATATAAACAAAACTAAAAAGGAGAGTGAACATTATGAAAAAATTAAAGCAGCTTATAATTGCTGGAGTTACTGCTACTATTATGTTAAGTTCATCTGTTGCTTTTGCAAATACAACAACAGATAAATTACAATTAATGTTTGATCAACTAAAAACTAATCCAGAGTTTCAAAATGGGCAGTTGTATATCAATGCAAAATTTATTACTAAGTCTGGATTAGTGCTTAGTTGGGATAGTGAAACAGGTAGTTTTGTTTTTGGTGATAGTGATGAAAGTGGTATAATTACACCTCCTGCTACTACACCAATTGTTAATCCTACTTTACCTGAAGAACCTATTACCAAACAAATATCAAAAGATTATATTGAATATAACGGGAATATTTATTACACAGTAAGAGATATGATTATTAAATATAATATGTCTATGAATGATGTAAGTTTTAATTCTGAACATAATACACTTGTATTTAAGAAAACAAATAAAAGTTTAGTTATAAATGACAAAACAAATACGATTATTAAAAATGGAATTCCATATATAAAAGAATCTGCATTTATAAATTGTAAATAAATATTTAAACAATAGTATTTATATAAATACTATTGTTTTTTTCTATATATTCTCCATTATATAATTCTATAATATTTTTTATAGGGATATATAAAGTACCTTTATAAAATATATAACCTATATTATAAGTGTTATTATTAAATTGTATTAAACTATTATTTATTAATAATTCACTATTATTTTTTATTATAGAAACATATTTTGTATTATTATCATATTTAATATCTATTGATTTATTAATATTTAATATATTACAAGCATCTATAATATTTATATAAATAATATCATTTAATTTCATTATATTATTATTTAATTGTATTATTTTATTATTTAAATATGTAGGCATATCTATAATTATATTAATTCCTCCTTAAATTAACCCAATTTAGCAACTACTCCATTTACTGTTGCATCTGTAAAATCCCAAGTTCCATTGCAAACAATATCACCTTTTCCTACTTTCCCTATTGTCATTCCATACCCTAAAGGGTTATATATAACTACTGATAATAATTGATCTTCTATTCTAAATATATTATTAGACCCATTATACACGTCTATATCTGCCCAATCAGATTTTAATTCAACTCTCGTACTTCCAATTGCACCTGTTCTAACTGTTAATCCTTGCAATATACCTGCATTTATATAACTTGCATTAATATATAATTGTCCACCACTCATAAACAATCCTGGTAAAACACCATTATTTGTCAAAGCATTAAATACTGCTGTTTGATTATTTGCTACTGCTCCAACATCACTAGCAGTAGGCATCCATGTATCAGGTCTTGCATTTACATCACCAGCAGTTGCACCAGTAGTATCAATTTTACCCCAAGTAATACTTGCTACATGATCCATAATTAAATTTCCATTCAAATCAAAATAACTTCTTGCAGTTTTACCTTTTTCTATATCATTATTAACTGTACTATTTAATCCAGCAGAAGTTATTTTATTTTCAGTTATATCTAAAATACTTGTTCCATTTATTTTTAAATCAGTACAGTTTATTATTCCAGATACTTTTGCATTTCCACTTAAATCTACACTAAATGGTGCAGTTAAATGATCGTTACTACCCAAATATATGCCATTTGTGTCTGCTTTAAACATTGAACTACCTGAACCAATTTCTATATTGCCTTTTAATGTTAAATTACCGTTTTCATCTGCAAATAACTTATTTTCCCAACTATTTTCTAATCCTGTCCCATCTCCAGATTGTATTTTAAAACCTTCTGTTGCACTTAATTTTGTTCTTACTTTATTATCAGTTTTTGTAATAACTAATCCATTTTCTGAATCTATTTTTATTCCATTTGTTAATGTAGATTCTCCAATTCCATTCAATGTTCCAGTAAAATTGTTAATAGATGTTGCAGTAGCATGATTTGTAAAACCTGAAATATTTCCCCAAGCATCAACCACTTTCAAAGCATATGTATATGTTGTAGCAGTCCCTACAGGAGGATCATAATCAGTATACATTCCTTGCTGTCCATTTCCAGAAGTAGAACCTGCAACAGTAGCAATTTTAATAGGTAAATTATTTAATCCATCCCATTCTGCATCTTCTCCGTTACACCTATATATTTCATACGTTACACCTTTCTCACTAACTTCCATCCATTTTAACTTTATCGCTCCTAAATCTTCTTCTGCAATTAAATTAACATTCGTTATAATGGGGGCAGAATCATCAGTTGCCAATAACCAATTAGTAATATTAGATGTAATAACTTCTGTACCTGAATATTCCATTCCTGAATAATCAACAGAAGATAATTTATATTTATAATAAATACCATTTTTCAATCCTGTATCATGATATATTTTTGTGTCTTTTTGTACTTCACCAATATTAACATATATAGGAATTGGGTCTGGATTTTGTATATTACTTTCTGACCTATATACCCTATATTTAGCTAAATCACCATCAGGATTTGTATGTGTCCATACAATACTAATACTACCATCATAATTACTTTTACTATTTACATTATCAATTGTAGGTAATGATGTAGGAGCAACTCCATCTCCTGGTATAGCACATATACCATCTCCAGATAAATAAGTACTTGATATTAACCCTGCATTATCTATTGTATATATTCTATAATATCTAGTATTTAAAGACATAATATTTGAATCTGTATATGTTGTTAATATAGTGTATACAGGTGAATCACTTGTTAATGTATTAAAATCTGCATAATTGCTTTTTTCTATTTTATATTTATTAATATCTGTATTATTAGGTGCTGTCCAAGTTAATACTATACTACCTAATCCACCCAATACAACAAGATCACTTGGTTCGTCAGGGGCAGTAGTATCAAATGCTGTTACTTGTTTCCAATTAGATAAATTTGTTTCTATTTCACTCTCATTTCCAGCACCATCAAAACACGTTATTGTATATTTATATGTTGTATTATGAATTGTATTAATATCAATATATGACGTTATATTTTTATTATTTATACTTTTTAATAAAATTTTATCATTAAAAGTTTGAGTTGATAATATTCTCCATATATTGTATCCACCTACACCTGATTCTAAATCACTAAATCCAGACCATGACAAAATAATAGAACCATCGTTATTTGCAACAGGGTCATTAAATATACCAATAAAAGGCGCGGTTGTATCATTAGCAGTGAATGGAGTTAATGATTGTATATTACCAGATGTATCACTTTTAAAACTTTCATTATCCCAAGAATCAATTGCTGATATTTTATATTGATATATTTGTGCAAAATTAGTTAACATAGAATTATCTGTAAATTGTAATTGAGTAGTATTTCCCATAAATAATTCATTATTACCATCAGAATCATATCTAAATACATTATAACTTACTGCTTCGGGAACACTATCCCAATATACTGTTATGCCACCAATTTTTGCTTCTAATTGAAGATATTCAGGTGACAATGGTGCGGTTATATCTATTGCACTAGTAGCAAAAGGATAAGTTATTCCGTCTTGTGTTATTGATAATAATACTAATGGAGCAGATATCATTCCAGAATTATCAATAGTATATATTTTATAATAATAATATTTATATTTTTCTAAATCTTTGTCAATAAATTTATGCTGTCCTACTCCTAAATGATTAATTATACCAACATCTATACCACCATCATCATTACTTGCTATAAAATCAGTACAGGTATGTCTTACAATTCTATACAATGAAGCATCTGGTGAATCTGAACCAATAAATGTTAATATAAAATTACCATTGCTATCAGATGTCAAAGTGCCTGATGTTACTGAATGTGGTGCTTCGTTGTCTCCAGGTGTTATTGCTTTGCCATTACTTTCTATATATCCAGAGGAAGGAACGGTAATTTCATTCCATGATTTATTTCCTGCTTTATCAATAGTATAAACTCTATAATACCTAGTATCAATAGTTGTTCTATCAAAATCTGTATATTTTGTAGTAAATGTATAAACATCAGTGTATGAACTAAAATTAGAGTTATCACTAATTCTAATTTTATATTTTAATATATCTTTATCAGTTGGTGCATCCCAAGACAAATCAATTCTGCCCCATCCACCTCTTATTATCAAATTACTTGGAGCAGAGGGTGGTAATATATCAGATGGTATAATTGATATTTGGTTATCTATTGTTTTTGCTTGTATTTTATCAGATTCGTTTCCTTGAGTATCATAGGCAGATACCCAATAATAATAAGGTGTTCCTACATCAACATTACTATCTGTAATACTTAATATAGAAGGACAAGTTGTATTTGTTGTTGTTAAACTATTTATTAATGTTGCTGTAGTAGGATTATTAGAAGTTTTTCTCCATATATTAAAACCTGCTAAATCATCAGCATCAGGTTTTGTATTAGAACCAGATGTAGTAGGTTTATTAATTGATATATAAATTGTACCATTGATATTATTTGTTAAAGTAGGTGTTAATAAATCAGGTGCTAATGTATCTATTTGCACAGCATTAGTTATTAACGATTGTGTAGCTGGAGAAAGTTGACTTTGTTGTATACCACCGTCTATGATCTGGAGTGCTAAACCAGAAATTTCTACTTTATCCTGGTTTATTATGAATGTTTTATTACCTTGTGTATCTGAACAATTTATTTCTAAATTTATACCAGCCAAAATTTCACCATAAACTTTTGATCCAACTACATTATATTGTTGATAATATTGATTGTGCATATTAAAATTATAATATCTTAAATTATCTAATTCCTTAATATTATTTTTATAAATTAATTTAATATTATTTTTTCTATCCAATTTATAAATTAATAATTTTCCACCAATTCCTTCATAACTAATATTATTAAATACATTTTGGTAAATATTTTTTATATCTAATTTATTCATTAAATTTTTATATGTTAAATTATATGCTTCTTGTGTTTTAATTCCTGCTATATAAATACCTACATCATTAATATTATTTATAATACTTTTTTTTATTTCAAAATTATTATAAGGTGATATTTGATATACTATAGATTTATTATTTTTAAAAGTAGTAATAATTATATCTAATATAAAATTATTTATAGGGATATTATTGTTTTTAATATATTCATTATAATAATATTCTGCAATATATTTTAAATTATTTATATCTGTATCATTGCTATTTATATATGTATTCATTATAATATTAGATAGATCAATATTGCCACTGCAAAAGATAACCTTATTATCAACTATAAATAATTTTTTACCATTTTCATTAAGTCTATAAATTTCATTATTTACAGTTGTAGAAATGGCAGTATCAGAACCTATAAATATTTCATTATGTTTTTGAATAATAATTGCACAACTAATTTAAATCACCTCTTTTATATTAATATTTAAATTACGAGTATTATATAATTTACCATAATTATATTCTTCTTCAAATTGACTACATTTAACTAATTGATTATCTATATCAAAAATAATCCAAGAATGATTTGTATTTAAATAATCAATACCATATTTAACAATATTTAAAATAATATCATCATTAGGTAAATAATCTTTTAAAGATATAATGGTAATTTTCCGCCACCCTTTAGATTTTAAAAACAAGTCTCTTTTTAATTCAATTGTATTAAATTCTTTCTGTGTTACATTACCAAATTTAACTTGTAAATCATGTCCTCCACCATTATATTCAATATAAATATTCTCTTCTGGAAATGCAATATCTAAACTACATCTCTCAAAAGCGTAATTAATTTCTCCACCTATTAATTTATGTATATATACTTGCTGTTTACTTCTTGGTGCTGTTCCATTGCGTTGTAAAGAATTTCTTATTTTATTTTGGATTTCTATATTTTGTGAAGGATTTTCAAAACCATATTTTTTTAAATTAGTTTGCTTAATAGTATATCTTATTTCCTTATTCTTTAACGGATGAACAACACCCCATCTTTTTAAAGATGTAATTTTAACTTTATTTTTATATTCTTCAGTTTGAGAATAATATTATTTAAATTAGTTTGTTTTTGTTTTGTTTTAATTTCTTCATTTTGCATTGGATTTTCGCAACCATATTTTCTTCTATTAGTATTAATTGTTTTAGTAATATATTCTTTTGTTTGAGTATAACTATCACAACCATATCTTTCCCTATTTGTATTTAATATTTTTTTCTTTACATCTTCGTTTTGCATAGGATGTTCCGTACCATATTTTAATAATGAAGTATTTTTTATTTTTTCATAATTATCTTCTATTTGTGATGGATATTCACAATTATATTTTAGTAGCATATTAGATTTATGTTTTTCTCTTATTTCTTCTACCTGAAAAACATTTTCTTTACCATATACTATTAAATTACTTTCAATTGTTTTTTTAGTTCTGCAATTTTCACAACAATCTTTATGTATAATAGCATTTTTATTCTGATTTAAATATGCTCTAAATTCTTTATTTAAAATAACATAACAATAATCGCATATAACTAATACATTTATATGCGAACCATTGTTTAAATCATTTACTTTAACTAAAAATTCATCCCCTATTTTAGTAAAATAATATCCTTTAGATATAAAATGTTTTTTATTAGAATTGTGCCACTTAATCTTTACCCAATCACTTATTAACATATAACATCCCTCCTGTAGAATTTATTTTTGGTTTTCCTGATTAAAAAATAAAAACAAGGAAGATGTTCAGGAAGACACCTTATCGTCAAGGTTAATTACTCCTTAACTATCCTTGTTTAAAAACTTATATTAAACTAATAAATAATTTTAATTATTTCACCCACAATTTTTGATCCTACAACTCCATCTGCGTTCATACAAAGTTCATAATTATCTCCACCAGATTTAGAAATTCCTATCGCACCATGAGTTACTCTAACAATTCTTTTAGGATCATTTGGATCATAAGCAGTAAACCCATTTTTATCAAGTGTACAATATTCATTTGCTGCCATATTAATTTCACCTGTGGTTTTACCTTGAAGTGTTTCAATTATATTAGCAATACTATTGTTAGCACTAGTTATTTGATTCCAATCAGATTTTAAATTATCTACAGTTGTACTAGTAGAAATAGATTGATTTAATAATTTGAGATATTTATCAATATCCTTGGAAATATCTGTTATATTTGAGATAGTTAAGTTAATATTAGAACCATCTTGATCATAAGCAATTTCAGTAATTATACATTTAACATCAATGGAGAATATTGGATAAATAATTCTTATTATCTCACCTAATCTTATAAACTGTCTATCTATTTGACATCCAACATCAAGACAATTAAATAAATTAACTAAGCTAATCTCCAAAGAAATAGGTACTGAATAGTATTTTTTAAATTGTTCCTTGGCATATTCGATCAAAATTTTAGGATCAGAAATATATTCATTTCTTATTATTTTTTTCTTAATATAACTTGCTTTTAATTCAAATAACTGTGATTCTGTAAAGTTATTATCTTCTGAAAGTTCATTATTAATTACAATCATTTGATTATTTATGTTACTAATTTGATTTTCTAAGCCAAAATTAGATTTTGTGCCAATAGTGCAAGTTACTCCTGTATTATCTGTATCAGTAAATGTTATATCAAAATCTGCTTTATCTTTAGTTATAAAGTATACTATACTAATAATATTATTTACAACACTACATTTAAAGGTAGGAGTTAATGGAAACTTATTATCATAATTATAATATTTACCATTAATATAATTATTTATTTTTGTAGCAACAGAATTTATTGTACCATCCATCGTATCATCTAATATTAATGGAATATCTATAATTATATCATCAATAGTTAAATTAATACTTCCATTAATAGTACATGGATTAATTATTGTAATATCAAATAATATTGAATTAATATCTTTATACTTATTATCTATTTCAATCTGTTTATTGTTCCTATTTGTGATTAAAATAGAAGTATCTTGTCCATTTAATTGAGCGATGGCAAGAGCATCTAAAATAATATTTATTTCTGTTTTTAGGTCTACTAGATCAGTTTCACTAGTATTTAAAATTTCTTGTAATGCTATTTTTTGTGTAGTTAAAGTTTCAAATTGTCCTTCATATGTAGATAATTTAGAATTATACTCTTCAATTGCTATACATAAACTATCTGACATATAATCACTATGTTGTAAAATATTACCAGAATCATTTCTGGTAAAAGGAAACATAAAATATTGATAATTTGTTAACGCATTACTTCCTGTGATATTTACTGAATTTATAGTCAAATTATCTTTGCCATAAGGAATCAGATAAGTACAAAAATTGTCAACAACAGGATTATTAGATATACTATCAATATATTTTCCATAGTCTAACACTAAACCATAATTGGTAGAATTTGCTATATTATCAATGTTTTCTATGCTTGTTAAATCATTAGATAAAGATACCGTATAATTAATCGTATCAAATTGGAGTAATGCAGAAAAGGAAGTTGCAACTTCATATAAACAATCAAGACAAGTTTTACTAGAAAAATTAAACTGTAAATATTTTAAATCTAAATCTGCCGACACTGTACCAACCTGCCATACGGTATTTCCACCTAAAAGTATATTTAAGATTTCTGTGGCATTTTTACTGTATTCCGTATCTGTATTATTATATGTAATAATTTCATCTGTGAGATTATATGCAAGAGAATAACAAGTAATATTTTTAATAAATGAATCTTGATCTGAAGAATCTTCAATAGTATTAATGACAAAATATTCCATGTAATTCATATATTCATAACGAATAAGATATTTATATTTTAAAAGATCATAATTATTATTACGAACAAGTTTATGGTTAATTTCTATTTCTGTAAATATGGAAAAATCTAACTGAGAAATTTGACTAATTTTAGGATTCCATTTCAAACCAAAATAAGATGATAAGATTCCTATAGTAGTTTTATCTGGACGACAGACAAAAAGTTTTGGTTTTTCATTTATTTTAGTTAAATCTAATTCAAACAATATATATCACCTTCTTTTTATTATTAAGACAAAAATTTAAATTGATATTGAAAATAAAAAATTGCTGTTCCTGTAACCTTTAATATATTTCTACCTCTAGGTAATGATAAAAAATTCATATTAAAATTATCATATCTAAAAGTTGCTAATAAAGATGTATTAATTATCTCATGCTCATTATTAACACTTATTTCTTCATCATCTATTAAACTTGTAAATTTAAACTCTTTTCCCACATCTGATAAATTAATTATTGAAAAATCACCATTATTTACTTTTTTTATATATAATTCTGGTGTACAACTTACAAATCCAGAATTAACAAATTCTATATCTGTATATGTTGGGTTACTTGATAAATCATATAATTGACTTTTATAAATGGGAGAAAAACTATAAGGAGAATTACAAATGAATGTTAGTGTTACATATCCCTGATTTAAACAATTATGATTTAAATTACTATCATCTGATAATAATACATAATATACTTTATATAAGTCCTCAGAGAATATCATTGGAACATAATATGGTTGATTTAATAAATATACAAGTTTATTTAATTTATCAAAATCAAAATTATCTTCAAAAAATAATGTAACATTAAATTTTAAAGGAGATGGTTTAATATATTGTAAATATGGATTATCTTTTCCTTTAATTTGTGTAGATATTATTTCTCTTGAATAAGTAAATATTTCTTCTTGTAATCCAGTTTGTATATTACAATTTTTAACACCATAATTAGTTGAATATTCATTATTAAATATGAAATATTCTGAAGCACGAATCGTCAAAAAATTCACCTTCTTTATATTAAAAATTTTTAAAGAGTAGTTAATTTAATAGCTACTCTTTAAAACTATTTACCTAACTTTTTCAATCCACTAACAATTTCACTAAATACCATGTTAGCATCTTTTCTTGTTCCATTTAAATTATCTATATTTAATGTAAGATTATAATTTACATTCCCTGCACCAGCAACTTGTGGTTGCAAATTAAAATTAGGAGTAATACTAGATATAAAACTTTGCATATTCGGTACAAAATTATTTAATACGTTGTTTTCTGGTACTGCTAATTCCCCTTTAAGCATTTTAACAACACTTTCATTAGATTTTGTATTAAATAATTTATTTACTATATCCATTATTTTAGAAGGTTTTCCACCAGATATTATATTACCTTCATGATAAACATTATCTTTATACCAACTATTTGCACTATCATAATCCATTCCTTGTAGTAAAGTAGCTACATTATTTGGAATTTGTTTATAATATATCTTTGCTTCTTCTTCAGCATCTTTCATCATCTGTTGATTACCAGTTTCATATCCTTGCTTCCACATTTTCTTATCATATATTATATTATTAATTTGTGATTTCCAAGGATAATATTGACTATGCTGTGTTGTAGTGCTTCCAGTATTACTTGAACTAGAATTCCCACTATTACCCAAATTCCCACTTATTTGTCCAATACTATTATTTATTTCACTTACAAGAGTATTGCCAACACCTGAACCTAAATTACTAATATTATTTTTAACAAATGTTAATAATCTTTGCAATTCCTTAATAGCATTATCAACATTACCCTTCATCAATTCTTTGCTTATATTAGAAAAATTTAACTCATTATCAATTATATTTTGATAATATTTCTCTGTTTCATTTTTAACTTTTTCTAATCTTTCTTTCTCTGCCTCATACATATCATCTTCGGCTTTTTCTTTCTCTTTAACTTCTTTTTCGTAAATATCTAATTGTTCATTTAAAGAATCTTTTCTTAATTTTTTCTCTCTATCTCTTTGTGCTTTAGCAATTTCTTGATTCTTTTCTGCTAATTCTTTTTCTAATTCTATACGTTTCGCCTTTGCTTCATATGAATCATCTAATGCTAAATTATCAATTTGTTTTTGGATATCTAGTTTCTCTTTATTTAATTTATTAATATTTTCTTCATAATCTTCTGTATCAGAAATTTCATCTAGCATTTTTAATTTCTGATTAATAGAATCTTTAAATTGATCTAATTCATCATCTAAATTTTCTTTTACTTTATTATGCCTTTCTTCTTCTGCATCTATTTGTTCCTCAATTGCATCTATTGCTATATCTTTTTCTTTTTCATAAGCATTTTTGATTAGAGATATAGTGTCATCTATGATTTGTTTCTTTTTGTCGTATAGTGCTTTATTAAGGTCTAATTCAGCAGAAGTTACTTCTTGAAGTTTTTGTTTTAATTCTTCATATGCAATAGTTCCTTTTTCAACAAGCATTAATTCTGATTCAATATATGCTTTTTTATCTTTAATTGATGCTAATTCTTGTTTATGTGAATCTATAAGACTTTTAAGTTTATCATTATATTCAGTAGTGCCATTTTCAAGCATTGAT
>Ga0209728_1000537_pt1 | contig 29476 bp, 73 predicted proteins | sample RifGroD1_FD_183997 | JGI IMG/M metagenome (GOLD analysis project Ga0209728, IMG submission 183997) | Groundwater microbial communities from Rifle, Colorado, USA - Groundwater D1 (SPAdes) (version 2) | ecosystem: Environmental > Aquatic > Deep subsurface > Groundwater | place: Rifle, Colorado... | reverse complement strand
AAGAAAAGTTGTTAATTGAATTAAGGAGTTGAAGAGAATGAAATACGCTATAACAAATGTTGTAATACCTCAAGAAAGACGCAAGGAAATAAATTCTAAATGTTTATATGTTGTTGAAAACAATTTAGACGTATTAACTCAACAAGATGTATTTTCCTGCTATTCTGGTGAGGGCGGTTTGCATGGTTTAGAATTCAAAGAATTTGATAATTATCATTCATTCTCTGAAGCTAAAAAAGAGATAGAATTAGGTGCTTTTTATTCTCCTGCTAACATTGCAAAATTTATGGTTGACTGTATTAAGCCAAGTAATCAGGATTTAATTTGCGACATGACTTCTGGTTCAGGAGCGTTCTTTAATTGTCTCCCAGTTGAACATAATATTTATGGAAATGAACTTAATATTTCTAGTTATAAAATATCAAAATTTCTTTATCCTAAAGCTAATATAACAAATGAAGATATTAGAAATTACACGCCAGATGTTAGATTCGATTTAATCCTTGGTAATCCTCCTTTTGGCCTTAAATTTAAAATAGGTAAAGATGAGTATCTTTCGCAATTATTCTACTGCCTGAAAGCTTCTGAACTTCTTAAACCTGCTGGCTTCATGGTATTAATTGTACCTAATTCATTCCTAGCAGATACCTTTACAGATTCAGGAATGATTAAAATGATTGACAAAATTTTTAATTTCATATGTCAATTTGATCTTCCTACAAATGCTTTTAAATCTGTAGGAGTAGAAAACTTTGCAACAAAAATTATGTTCTTTCAAAAACAATCTGAACATTTATTATCTATGCCTTATACTACAGATAAAATACCTAATATTTCTATAACTGATGAATATTCTGAAATTATATACAACCAATATTTATTACCATACATAACTAAAAAGGAATCATTAAAAGGTAAATTATTCTTTGAGAATGTACATAATGACGATGCTCAAGAGAATGCAGAATTTCAGTATAAAATAAAAAAGATGCTGTTTGCAATTAAACAACATCCTGCAATTAATTCATATTATGGAAAATGCTTATCTTATTTAGATAAGTTCAACACTCAGAAAATGCCAGAGGGTATGAAATATGAGGAATGGTCTAAGGTTAAAATCACCGACAAAAAGGTATTGTCTTATCTTAAAAGAACATTAGCAAAACAATCTAAAAATGAACGTGATGAGATCCGATTGGTTAAAACTTCATATTCAATCAAGTTAAAGGGATATTCCCAAAAGAACAAAATGTTTCTGTCCAAATATACAGGGGAAAAGAATATCTCTATTAATGATATGATTATTTCTGGGAAATATCCTTTTGAAGATAAAACATATCAAAAATTAATTGATAAAAAAGTCAATGATTATAACTTTAATAGTTCTAATTTACGTGAACTTCCTGCTAATTTAAACATATCTAATTTCCTTAATGAGTTTTCTATTACAGACACTTCCACAGGCGAGACAATACACCTTAATGACATGCAAAAAGAAGACTTGAATAGAATCATTCAAAAGCCTTATAGTGTTCTTAATTGGCAACAGGGAGCAGGTAAAACTTTAGGTGGAATTGCATGGTATAAATATCTATTGTCTCAAAATAAAGTCAGAAATGTATTTATTGTATCGGCAGCACTAGGAATAAATTTAACATGGGATGTAAAACTAAATGATTACAAAGAGGATTATATCAAAATTAAGTCACTAAAAGACATTAATTCTATTAAACCTCAACAAATTGTAATACTTTCATTTAATATGTTAATTAAATATCAAAGACAAATCAAAAAGTTTATTAAAATGCAATCTCAAAAGGTAGCTTTAATTGTGGATGAATCAGACGAATTAACTAATGATAAATCACAAAGAACAAAAGTTACTTTAGATTGTTTTAGAAAGGTAAATTATAAGCTCTTGACTACCGGAACGACTACACGTAACAATATTAATGAATTATATAGTCAGCTTGAATTACTTTATAATAATTCTGTTAATATGTTGTGTGAAGCTGATTATATTTACAAATTTAATAAGGAAAAGGAATTAGAAGAAGTTTATAATGAACAGTATATGAATCCCTTTCCTGCTTATCATGGGAAAAAGTTGTTCATTGCTAGTTTTTCGCCATCTAAAATAAGTGTATTTGGTATTAAGAAAGATTGCCAAGACATTTATAACATTGAACATCTTCAGAAAATTATTGAGAAAACAATTATTACACGTAAATTTCAGGAGGTAGTTGGGCGTAAAATTTATGAGATTATAACTCATAGGATCAAACAAAATTCAGCAGAAAGGGAAGTTTATAAAGTAATTATGGAAGATTTTTATGAAATGCTTTATCTATTTCGTAGTACGGGGAACAGTCGAAAGGATTCCATGTTAAAAATAATTAGACAAATTCAATTATTAATTAAATCAACTTCAACACCAGAACAATTTAAGGAGTACGCTAGTTCAGAAACACCCAATAAATATTTGAAAATCTTTAGTTTATTAGACAAGTGGAAAAATGAAAAAGTAGCAATTGGTACAGTATTTTTAGATACCGCGAATAGTTATTACACTAAATTACGTCAAAGGTATCCAGAGCGTGCAATATTCATGATTCAAGGCAATGTATCCTTTACTAAAAGAAAGAGCATTATAAGCCAATTTGAGGCCACTAGTAATGGAATTTTAGTTAGCACTCAACAGAGTTTAAAAAGTAGTGTTAATATTCCTACGTGCGATAAGGTCATAATTGAGAGTATGCAATGGAATATACCAAAGATTAGTCAGTATTATTTTAGATTTATTAGATTCAATTCAACGCAAAATAAAGAAGTACACTTTGTAACCTACGATCATACTATTGAGCAGAATCTAATGGCCTTATTAATGGCAAAAGAAAGAATTAATGAGTATATTAAAACATTAGATTTTCAAGATCAAGAAGAAATATATGAAGAATTTGACGTAGATTTGGGCATACTTGATGCGCTCATAGAAAAGGGAGAAGATGAAAATGGGCATGTAAAGTTAACATGGGGAGAACAAAAGATAGTATAAGGCATAGAGGAAATGAACTAAAAATAGTTTGTTCCCTCTTCTTTTATAATCCTTCACACGTTTTACCTGCCACTTAAATGAACCTTCAAGCCATTAGAATCTATTGACCTATGTGATTATATGCAAGGATAAACAAAACGTCTTATATTGCCTTTCTAGCGTCTTAAAATTAATTTAACTATATTTCAAGCGAAATATTAGATACAAATTAAAAAATAATTATTTTCCTATTGCAATTTGTTTGGTTTTAATATAAAATGGGTAACAAGGAAGCAAAAGTAAATCCCACGAAATACGAATTTGATGTAAATTAAAGGAAGATGTAAAATGAAAAATACTAAACAAGGTATCTGGATTATTTTAGTCAATGGCACTGAGGACTATTTTAAAAGATTTTACACAGAATCAAGTGCAATTGATGCTTATGAATTATTCTTAGAAAACAGAGTAGAAAATGAACTAGAATACGCCACAATCGAACTGGTAAGAGTATTGAGAACAACAAATATCAATGAGGAACCAGTTGATACCACTGGAGATTATAAAGTATATCCTAGTGCAGAAGGTAAGTAATTGTAGAGTGGTAGAGCGTTATAACAGCCACGCTCTATTAATGCACAGAGCAGGTCACAAGTCCTGCTAAGATGCTAAAGGAGGTTAAATCTTATGAATAAATTTGAATTAGTCTTAGAACTGTTAAAACTCACAAATTTCAGCGAAGAACTTCTAATGAGTTACAGCATCGAAGAACTTGAAGAAGTTTATAACAATCTAAAAGGAAAGTCTGACGAACCAAATTCCAAGGATTCCGTAAACCTTAACACATTGAAAGGAATTATAGGTGAAGAATGTTATTGGATTGGTCAAACTATCACATTAAATGAAGCGAGAAATGGAATTGATGAAGTAAAAGAAATTCGTACTATGTTTAAAGATTTTTCAGAACAAACTAGGGAATGGCATATGGGAAGGATAAAGCACTTTGTTAACAATCCTAATCTGATTGATCCTATAACAATTGATGATAATTGTTGCGGTAATGTTCAAATCATCGACGGGAATCACAGATATTTAGCAAAATTGATTTTAAACCATGACACAATTGATTGCTCATATAGTGGCCTAGTGTCTACGCTCGACTATTTGAAAATCATTTAAAACTTACAATTGATTTGATATACGCACGCACGTATGCTATACTTGTAATAACAGAAGGAGGTATCACAATGCAAGTATCTTTAAACACCAGAATCGAATTAGAATTACGCCAAAGATTAGATATTCATATCAAAAAAGTGAACCGTCCAATAGTTCAAATAGTTGCAGAAGCTATTGAAAAATATTTAGACGAAAAGGAGAAAAAAGACTAAAAATTTATTGACGTATGCGTGCAAGCGTGATATTATATTATTAAGCAAGAAAAATTTATTTATTAATTTAGAGGAGGAAAATAAAATGAAAAATGAATATGTATCCGTATTGTTCACCAAACCCCAAAGAGAAGGTAAGTGTTTTGTAGAGAAAACTTGGAAAAATGGATTGGATTTCATGGAAATTACTGAACACAACGACCCTCGAAAAGTTACTTGTGTATGGAATTTTCAACATTGGAGAAATCCAAACGTAAAGGAATTTGAAAAGTATGGTGAAAACATTTTAGCCATTAGGGTAGAGTCATATCCTACTATTTCTTTAAATTAGAAAGGTGGTTGAATAATGATCAAACAAGAAACTCTAGAAAAAGCTTTGCATCTAGCAATCCACAACTCAACAGAGATTTATGTTGTAATTTCCGGTAAAAAATACGAATATCTCAATTCAGAAGAGATTACTTTCGATGAAAATTATGATAAAGAAATTGTCATAACAATCTACCCTGATTCTACCTACGAATTCCCAAATAGGAATCATGGCATCTTAGAGACTGACATTAGCGGTGAATTGTTCTTAAATCAAATTAATTAGCAATAGTATTGGCTGAAGGTTGCACACCAATAATTATATAACAAATTGGCGTGTGACATTGAACCAAAATATTGTAGAAAGAAGGTAAAAACATTGAACAATTACATTGCAAGCAAAGTCAAATTCGAGGAAATTGATTCTAACACATTCAAAATCAATAACACAATCTACACTGTAAATCATGACAAAGACCCTGAATATATTGATGATGGAGTATTAAATCTTAGTTATTATCATTTAGAAAAAGATGGAGAACAATCTCAATACATTCTAGCATTTGATAAAATTGAAGATGTTGAACCAGAAGATGTTAGCGAATGGTCAGACGAATATGATTCTAATAACCCATATGTTTTAGAGTTTAATTAATATCTAGATTGAAATCTGAGGTATCAATATAACAATAACGATATGATACCTCGACTTGAGTCTAGAAATTAATTAGAAAGAGGGAATTTAAAATGAAATGTCCTATTTGCGGAAATCTTATTAAACTTATTAACTTAGGTGATGGTCAATTCTATTTTTGTTGGTTAGACGATGCCAAATATATCAAGGAAGATTTAGAAAGATTTTCTATAAACCAATAATTTTATGGGAGTAGAAAGGAGTGAAAAACATGAAAAAGAGTTTAAATATAATTATGAAAGAATGTTTTCAAGAATATTTAACAGAAATTAATAAACCATTTAAAAATTCTATGAAGATAAGTGAATTGATTGATATAACAATGAAGAGTAATTCTTCAGCACCAGATAGAGCAGTAGGAATGATAACTCAAGTAGCTATTAAGAAGTACGAAGAACAGTAATTTTGGGGCAATCAAAGCCCTTTAAAACCTCCAAACACGCATTACAATCAATAACATGACATTGCTGAGCTTGGAGAGTTTAAAAGACTTTGATTAAATTATGAAGTAAATGAAAGGTGGAATACATTATAAAAAACATGTATTGGAATGAAACTGGTAAATATCAAGAAGAAGCAAACAAATTAAATGAGTTGATGCCGGATTATGGTTACACCACTAATGATTACATGAATTTATTTATAACAATCTCAAAAATCTATTATCGAAAATATAATGATGGTGATTCCATTTTTGAGTTTGAAGACAAAGTAGAAAAATACATTAAACCATTCACGGATAAAATTGATTTCAATTCTTACAAAGATTATGATGGGCAGGATCTTGAAGATTTAGTGAATCGAGTAATTGAGTTCATCAAAGATAAGGACCTAAGTTATGAAAGCGTTGAATCTTAGGGCATTTAAAGCCCTCCTGAGCGTCAATAATGCTATAACACCACGACTATAGACGTTCAAAAGAGTTCTTAAGACTCTAAATAAAATTTATTGGAGGCAATATAATGAATCAAAAATCATGGGATCTAAAACAAACTAAACAAACTACAAATCACATATGCTGTAATTGTCAACATCCTATTATTCATCATTCAAATTATCAAGATTATCGTTTTTGTGAAGAATGTAAAATCTATATCACTAATGACTATAACGACCGAACCAAAGATCCTGAAGAGCGAGAACATTTTAATAGATACAGGGATTCAGATGATTTTCTTGATTCTGTTTACGAGGAATTAAGTCCTAAACGATATGGAATTGATGAAAGGATGGAGAGTTAAACATGAACAACAAACGCTACCTAATAACCATATTTCAAAACAATCGCTTCGTTCAAATTATTACCACATATGCTAATTCAAATAATTCAGCCAGACTAAAAGCATTAAGATCATTCAAAGAAGACAACAAAGGAACAAAGGGAATAATTACTGCCATTGCAAAGCATTGTGACCATTATGGAAATGAAATTCCTGAAAGAATATCAAATTATAATTATTCAATTGCTTATGTAAGTTAATATTTAGAGAGCTTGTGCTCTTTATCTTAAATCTATCATAACAGATGTCCTATATAGTTTGATGGATCTAAGATAAAGGATATAAACCTTAATCATTATATCCTAAAATAAAATCAAAGGAGGTTACACCATGAGCAAATTAAAATTACTCCAAGAATTCAAAAACATTTGCGATATCCACTCAATTCCATTTACTTTTAAGTCATTTGACATGTTCTTAACTCATATTTCTAAGTAATCTACATATTCTATACCAAATATTAAACTATAAAATAAAATTAATGAAAGAAGGTTAATCAAATGCAAAAACCTAAAAACATCAAAAACTTAACCCATTCTGCTTCTAAACTAAACTCCCTATACTTAGGTAAAGAAATTGTTTACACAGGCACAGGACACTCCCTAAAACCTTACAGGGGAGAAATAATCAACATTGCTTACTACTCAGATTTAGATCCTGTTCCATATGCAGAAATTAAACTGAAAATCTGGAATAACCGAACAGTAACTAAAATTCTTCCATTGTCTGATGTTGTTTTGGTATCTTCTCTGAAAAAAGCAAAGAAATCAAAGGTTGCAGCTTAATTAATGTGGTTTAATAGGCATTGTATAAAGCGTAAAATAATTATAACAATTGGCTTTTGTACGCTCATGCAATGCAATTTTAAAATACATTGGTTAGAATGTATAAATAATCTAAGGAGGATAGATCAATGGCAAACATACTAAGATTGAATGTAGAAATCATAGAACGTGAAGCAATTAAAAATGGTTTTAATTATGATGGCAATAATATTCACACATTTGTCGAGTGGAGGGATAAAGGTTATTTTCCGGTAAGAGGCCAAAAGGCTTTTATTAAGATCTATCTTTGGACTAAAGGTGAGAACAGGCGTAAAACATTAGTTGGATTATTTACGATTGAACAGGTTGATAAGTTGACTAGAATGGAATTAGTTGTGGTATAATCTTGTAAATGTAATTTATGCCATAACAGCAATGGTCATGAGGTTCGGAGAGTTAATTAATGAAAGGATGTTTTTATATGTCAATTAAATTACCTATTGTGAATGTTAAAGACATTAATTGGAATAATCATGATTCATCAATTGAAATATTCCAAGATATTATGGTAGGAGATATTGCGGTTATAGAAGATAAATCAGAATGTGTTCTCCCTTTGGATGATGGCGAATATTGTGTTACTATTGATAATGGCAATGTATTTATTGAGGAAGCATTTTTGCATGAAGAATGCAAAATATTGTTTGGAAATGATTTCGGCAAATCATATATCTACTTTATTTCCTTGTTAACTGATAATTGCTATGGAGATTATGTAGAAAGTAGTTATATTGAGGGAGATGGCTTGCCTGTTTGTGTAGATTTATTTGTTGCTAAAAGGTTTAACAATGTAGAAGATGCTTATAAATATGCCAAAGATAAGGCGAATTTAAAATTAGGTGAATACGCTATTCATGGATTTTATATTTAATTTAAGGTAAAATATTGGAGGAATTAAATATGCAAGAAGTATCAATTAATGGTCAAAAAATTCAATTACCTTTTATTTATGAAAGAAGTTTTGGAGGAACTAAATATTTAGTAAGTTATGATACTATGAACGAATTAGAAAGAGATGAAAAGAAATTCATTCTTATTGAACTAAATGATGGATTTATCTATGAAATGAGTAAAAGTGAATTGCTAGAATGTTTAAGAGATGAAAAATCTAAAATTAGTAGAGCTATTCTAGGATGAAACTATTATTTTATGGTAGTTTATGGAATTCAAAACCCTTATAACAGTAGGGTTACAGAGGTTGACGATTTTGATATTAAGTAAGAAAAAGGAGTTTTAAATATGAGTTATGAAAATTGGATTAAAGATTTAAAAGTTGGGAGTAAGGTTATTGTTGCTAATAATTATGGTGAAAAGATAACTACGGTTACAAAAATTACACCAAAAGGATTTATTAAGGTTGAAAGTGGGAAAATGTTTAATCCAGATGGTGGCGAAAGAGGAGGAAGTAATTGGAATTATACTTCTTTATTACAATTAACTGATGATATTTTACTTAAATTTAAAAAGAAGGAATTAATCAGCCAATGTGAAGAAATTAGATTTTCAGAATTGAATACTGAACAACTTGAACAGATATTGTTGATTACTAGCAAGATAGTCAAATGAAAAGCAAGCTTTATCGGACGAAAGGAGATAGTACAATAGTTACTTTAAAAATGGATAACTTAATAATCAAAAACATTGATTATTGCTCTAATTGTCCACATAGAAGCAAATAACACTCGTTTTAGCGAGTATAAATAGCACCTTAAGCTCAATAGCGTTAGCAGGGTTTATAATGACTCTGCTAGGTGGTATAACAATAACAGGGAGGTATAAGAGATGAAAAAAGTAACATTAAGTATAAGTTTTGAAATGGACGAAGGTGATTTCTGTAAGCTTGAAGAACATGGAATTGATAACTTTATGAATGATATTAAAGAGGTTATTGAAGGAGAAATTGTATTTCCTAATGGAATTCGAATAAAATGTGAAGAAATTAGTGATGTATAAACCCAGTTAAAAAGTAAGCTTTAATTCCCCAAATTAGAAAGGAGTTAATTTAAAATGAATGAGTATAAAGTTGAAAAGAAACCATTGACAAAGAAAGAATATCTTCAAACACTTTCAGGTAATTTGGTTACATCGGATGATCTTAACAAAATGTATAACAATTACCTTATGGGATTCTATGGTTATAATTAATCTGTGTTAGTAATTTAAGCCCATATTAGCTATAACAGCAGAACATATGGGTTTGTGGGTTTGTGGGTTTGTGGGTTTGTGGGTTTATGCGATTATCAAAGATTGCTAAATAAAATATTGGAGGATGATTAAAATGTTACATACTATAAGTGAACGATGTTTAACTTTTAAATATGCAGGAGAGGATAAAATTCAAAAGTCTAAAAGTCTTGTAAATTTATTATTATTAAACAACATTGATTTTGTATGATACATTGCAACAGGCAATTATTATCCTTGTCAATTTACGGTTAGAAGAAGTGGTAAAAAGTGGAATGATATAATGAAATTAGTTAATAGCATTCAGTCACCAAAATATAATTATGCTAAATCTAATTTCTACATAACAAATGAACAAAGGAGAGAGAATGTTTTTGGTAATATTCAAGAAGTAGTACATTGTTAATACTATGAATAGTTAATAAATGGAGGTTGTAAATTATGAATCATATTTCTGTCGGAGTTTATGCAAATGGAAATCACGTAGTTAATATTGTGAAAGATGAACATATCTCAGATCATATTGAATTTAATAAACGATTTAGACCAGGAAGAGCATTGTTTGTTGATGGTAAATGTCTTAATCAGGGATATTTACATGATGAAGTTATTATTAAATGGAAAGATAAAATTAAGGTAATGAATATTGATTCTTCTATTGCATCAGAAAAATATCATTAATTTGTGATATTTCCAAAATTACAAAACCCTATAACCATTACTACACTAGGCTTTTATAATTCAATATTTGCCATAAAATGTTATTTTTATATGGTAATAATTGTATAACAGCAAGCCAATTTTAGTTCAGGAGGTTTTAAAAATGCTACAATTACAAATCAAGCATTCCTGTTGGTGTTGCCTCAATTTATGCTGTGATAAAGCAGAATCAAAATCCTGTCTCAAAGGCCACAAACTTAAATTTATCTTCAATATTAATGAATGTTCAGATTGGGATGGTTAATTATTAATTCCAAAATACAATATAACAGTAAGCCGTATTTATTACAAATTTATTTTTATATTTACCATAAACTCTATTGTAATTTATCCCTAATTCGAATATAATGTAACCAATAAATAAATATCAAAGGGGTGAATACGTAAATGTTAAAGAGGAAAATCGGTGATAAAGTTTTCATAAATCCATATTCAGATATTACAGGTGTAATTATAGACTCTAAGGAAGTAAATGCTGAATTCAATCCAAATTGGGATTACAAAGTTAAGTTTGATGAACCAGTAAGTTATGGTTTTGGGCCAGTAGAGACAGAGTATTTTAATGATATTGAATTAGATCAACTTTTAGTTAACTGGAATGCGGTTAGTGGTATTTAATTAAAATTTGAAAGGATGGATTAATAATGGATGAAAGTATTAAAAATAGTGTTAAAATTGAATTTGTGGATTATAATGGTGATAAACATGTTTTTTACAACGAAAGATTAGCAAAAGGAAATAATCAAGTAGAATTTTTGGGAAATAGTTTCTTAAAATTTCTACATTCTCTTGGATGGAATGAGTTTACAGTAAATGATATTATTGAAACAATTTTAAACGAAATATAACTTTTAATTGAAATAAGGGAGGAAATATATAATGAACTTTTATACATCCGATCAACATTTTTTCCATGCCAATATTATCAAATACTGCAAAAGACCTTTTTCTTCAGTAGAACAAATGAATCAAACATTAATTAATAATTGGAATAAAAAGGTAATTAATAAAGACAATGTGTATATTTTAGGTGATCTGTCTTGGGGCAGTATTGATCAAACACTTGAAATACTTAAACAATTAAAAGGTAGAAAGTATTTTATCAAAGGAAATCATGATGGTTTTATATTAAATGGAATTCGTGGACAATTTGAATGGGTTAGAGATTATGCAATGATTAAAGATGATGGTCAAAAAGTTGTATTATTTCACTATCCTATTTACGCTTGGGATTGTCAATTTCATGGTTCTATTCATTTATACGGTCATATCCATAATAATTATGAGCAATATCCTGAGTTATTAACTTGGAAAAATGCTTATAATGTTGGAGTTGAAGTTAATGATTATGAACCAAAAACCTTAAAGGAAATTTTGAGTTTATAATGAGGGGAATAAAAACAGTCTTTGAACCTATTTTAAATTAAGAAAGAGGATGAAAAAAATGAAAAGAATTCCTTATTCATTTAGTAAACGTGGAGATATAATTAATAAACCTAATATCAATCAAATTGTTTGGTATCGTGACGATGCTAAACCAGATATGAGAGTAGTGATTATCAATAAGATAAATCGCAATTATTATAGTGATGGAGGAGATCAATGGGAATGGCAAGAGGTATTTGTGGATGGTACTTTAGGACGAGAAGAAAGTGGAAGAGATAATTTTTATCTATATTATGGTGGTTATAAGGTTTTTAAAACTGTAGAATTTAATTAAAGAAAGAGGATTGATTAATATGACAAATAGACATGCTTTCAAACTATTAGAAAGTGGCGTTCTTAAAAAAGGATGTAAAGTAAGAATGAGTAGTCTAAAGGGATTTGATAAATTTACAGAAATTGAGGATGCTTTTATTAAGAAAGCAAGACCAGGAGAATTGGAAGATGCATGGGTAGTGGTTGTAATTGATGGACAAACATATGATTCAGCGTGGATAGATGAGGTAGAGTGATCAATTAAATTCACTCATTTAAGACTTTTAAACTAGAGAATATTATATTTATATTCTCTAGTTTTCATTTATTATCTATTGCATTATCCTCAATTATATAGTACACTATATTTAGTAATACAAATATAAATAAAAAGGAGTTGCTACATAATGAGTCAAAATGTTTACCAAGAAAACGGCTATGAAAGCAGAAAACACTATTTACAGTGCATGTCTGAAGACTATGGAATTCCTTTGAATGTCGTATATTCACTGGCCTCCATTTTAGGAAAATCAGAAGATATGGATGGATTAATCAATGCTCTAGAAGATGCCGAAGGTGAATTTAGCGAAGATTAACCCAATCAACCAAAAGCAAATAAAGGGAAGCCTAAAAAACTTCCCTTACACCAAAATATAAAATTAAGGAGTGATCTATCATGTCAAACTTAAACATCAAAAACATCAAACCAACCAATTTCAAATCTCTATTCACTGAAAAATGTCCAGTAATACATAACTCAGAATATTTCTCAAACAAACATTTCCTAATCAAAAAATCCATCTTAAAGAAATCTCAATTAGATTACCTAAACTCATTTCCTCTTGACACTTCACTAATCAAATCTCTAGCCAAAACAATTGAAAATGAATCCAGAAAACCTATTATCACTGAATTTATTCCTCAATATATCCATGAAGATAATGAATATAACACGCTCATAATGGAACTAGACAGGGGCTATAAACCTTATAATGAGTCTACGTCTAAAATATATCCATCTATCAATGAATCATATTATAATCTTATTCAATATCTAAATTGTAAATTATGCATTGTGAATAATGATCAAGTCAATCCTTTATCAATTTATAACAGTAACAATGAATTTGTTGGCATAGTCTTACCAATTAAAGTAAAGGATTGTGATATTTCAAACGCCAAGAATTATATTGACTATCTTGAAGAGATAAAATTAGAACAAGACGCAAAAGAATTAGCTAAACAAAATTCTAAGAAATGTCTTTACATCAAAGATAATAAAGCAGTAGTCAAAAACAAAGAATTAATTTCTATTGCTGAGTTAATCAATGATGAGTCATATAAAAATCTTTACATTGAGAAAACTACTAAGCGAGATGCAGGAGTTTATATTGATCTTGGAATTGTTCATGTTTATATCAGATCAATTACAGGGGATGCTTCTCATGAAGATATTAAATATTATCTAAATAATGCCACCAATTACACATTACAAATGGCATTAGATAATATTTATAATCGCAAGAACAATAATCAATTTATCAATGTTGCAGACATTAAACTCATCGAATTATCTGGAGCCACTGAACAAGAAGTCAAAGAATTAATTGATTATCGCCAAGAATGGTATGACAGAAAAGCAAAAGAAGAACAATTTAAGAAATCTAAACAAGAACAGGAGGATAAGGAGTACACAGATTATAAAAACAAAATTATTGATGAATTAATATCTCAAGCAGAACAAGCAATCATAAATAATCAGAAAGTAAATAATAAAGAAATTACTGTTTATAAATCTAGGTATGAGAGTAATGACACTAGTTTAATATTGCATATGATGAAATTGTATGATATTAAAGTCCCATTAAAAACTCAAGGATGGATAAACCAAGCATTAGCAAGTATATTTTATGATGTAGAAGATGGTAATGTTAGTTATACTTATTATAAATCTTCTGCTAATAGTAATGTGTTTAGAAAATATTTGAATGAATTTGTTGGTAAGGTTCAGGATAAGTATGGGGTTAGAGTAGAGAGTGTAGCAAAATAAATTTAAGGGGTTGATACATATGACTAATGAATATAGATTAAGGAGATTTGGAGACATATTAAAATTATACAGTGAACAATTTGAATTGATACTTCAAGATCCTATTTTAGATCAATTAGATGATGGAATAACCTTCATGGAAGACTATCCTTTACGAATGAAACAAGTAGTGGATAGTTTGCTGAATGGTCGTGAGTGGTATATGGTTTAGAATAAATCTAGTGTTTTAAGTGATGAGATGAGAAAGGATTTGATAAATAATGAACACATTTAGAGAATTCTACAATCATTCGGTTGATATGGTAAATTGTATACCAATGTCAAGTTTAAAAGACAAAGAAAAATTCAGAGATATGATGATGGTGCATTGTATTAATTTCGCAAAACATTATGCAAAGAACACTGAATTTAAAGAAGAGGCAGATGAGTTTTTAGATTATCAATTGAAATATGCATTTCGAACCAAATATAAGGAGGAATAAATATGGAAAATATAATTTCAAGTTCTGCAATAGTAATTTATCAAGGTAAAATTGTTCATGTTGAATTACTAAGTAATAATGGTACTATTACAAACAATTTTGAAAAACGCAAATCTTGGAGTCATAAAAAGTATGTTGATAAGGCATTAGAACAATCAAATGTAAAACCTTCTTGGGATTTCAGGTATAAATGGGAAATAAAATAAAAGGTTAAAAGCCTAGTCATAAAGACCAGACCTTTAACCTAAAAGAGATTATCCAAAAGCAAGAAGAAACTGGTGATATCTTCCTGATAGTTTTATTATATCATATTAAATTATGGGTTGATTTATTCATAAGGGATTTAAAATCTCAATAATAGTATTATAATAAACTGGAGGTGAACTATTATGAAACCATGTACCTGTTGTGGAATATGTTGCGCATTATCTCTTTGCTCAAAAGGCAGAAGAATTGATAAAAAGAAAAAAGGAAATTGTAAATATCTTATAAAGCATGATGATAAAACAACTTCTTGCCAATTAATTCTTGAAGGAAAAATGGATTCAAAATATATAGCTTTTGGTGAAGGTTGTCATATGCAAGAAAAATATCCTTTGCAATATCAGGTTATTGTTAATTTTAGGGATATATAATTATTTTAAAGGAGGAAAATAAAATTATGAATGATTGTTTTACTTGCGAATATGCACATAGGGATAAACATAACAGATTTATTGACAGATGTTCTGGGTATGGTAATTGTAGTTATGTAGGATTTAAAGGAGAAATTAAACCTACATTAGCAGAAATTATTAAAAATCTTAGTAAAAATCTAAATAATACTAATAAAGATTATACTCAAGGATTTAATGATGCATTGCTATTTATTAAAACTTGGGACGAAGACGAATAAATTTAAAGGAGGATTTTAACATGCATAAACAATTTTACGCAGAAATTATTATTCTATATTTAGGCATTAGTTTATTTATGTTTTCTATGTATAAATTTTCTCATAAATTATTTGGATATCACGGTTTAATTTATCTTATTATTTTTGCGGTTTACACTTTAGTAAATATTATTATCTTAATTGGGTATACTTTAAATATAAAAAGAAATGCACAAACACCTATGAATTAATACAGATTAGGAGAATACACATGACTAAGAAAAACAAGAGACAATCCAATTACATTGACAGTGGTAGAGTGCTAATCAAATTTAATACTGGCACTCTGCCACATAAAAGCACTAAAGACTATTCACGTAAGAAAAAGCATAAATTGAAGGAGGAAGATTAAAATGGCAGTAATGATTTATAATTCTAAAGATTATGTTCAAGATGGTGATGTATTCATTGTAAAATTGTTAACAGATCAAAATATAACAATGTTCTACAGATGTATATATCTTGATGATGAGGGTAACAAAAGTAATGACAAATTATTAGTATTTAATTTTGAAAATCATTGGAAGAAAGATAATATTTTTATTCCCTGTGGAGATGCTTGTGTTAAGAAAGATATAATTATCGAAGCAATCAAAAAGAGATGGGATTGCGGAACAGAGATTGAGTTTATTGAGAATGACAATTTAGTGATTAATATAAGTAGGAAGTAGGAGGGTTATTGATATATGCAAACTGTTACATGTATAAACAATGAACCAATTTTAAGCTTAACTATCGGTAAGGTTTATGAAGTCATGTCTTCTGATGATAAAATGAGGCATTATGAAATTATAAATGATAAAGGAGATAGCCAATTTTATTATCAATGGAGATTCAAATAAAAATTATTAATATTAAGTTAAGGATGTGGTGATATATATGATTGTGAGATATATTGTGAGATATTAAGGTTAATTTACATAAATAATAATAAAATAAAATAATAAAGGATGGTAATGTATTAATGAGTAATGAATTAACAATTTTTGAAGAACAAGAGTTAGAAATTCTAACAAAAGATGATGTAAATTTTGAGTTTGAAGGTACTGTATTATTTAATGGCATTCAATGTGTTTCAATATTAGGATATGCAAATCAAAATAGAGATATTGAAAGACATTGCGAGCAAGAAGATATTTATATAATTACTAAAGATCAACTCAGTACCGAAATGGTATTGAAATTAGAACTCAATACATATGAACTTACATTAGGACAAAGAGGTACTAAGTTTATAAATGAAGATGGAGTATTCGATTTGATCTATAATTCAAAATTGCCTCAAGCTAAACAATTTAAGAAAAAGGTAAAAGCAATAATTTCTCAGATTCAAAGAACTGGTAAATTTGATTCAACAGAAAATAATATTATGCTTATAGAAGATGAGATAGAAAGAAATATGACATTGACAGTACATAATTTTAAACAAGCATTAATAATTAATCCTAATGATATGGTATCACAATTTGCATATAATACTAAAGTTACTGAACTCAATCTATACAAACAATCGTTGGAACTTAAACAATTAAAAGATAAAGTGGAAGGAGTTAAAGCCGATACAGAATTAATTAAAGGACAACAAATGTTTGTCTGTGATCGCACTAATTTCTCGGAAAAGATGAAGATCCTCACGAATAAATTTTTCGGGCGTGACTCATCAAAAGCATATAACGCATTATTTAGCAAAATGAAAACATTGGGAAGTTTTGATGTTTACGCTAGACGTAAAAATGAATGGGATAAAATTAATGAGGAAAGAGTAGCAGAAGGTAAAGATCCATATAAGGAAAGTACATTAAAAGGTAAGGTTAATTATTTAGATGTTATAAACAAACACGATAAGTGGCAATTGTGTTCTGAAGCATATAAAACAATTGAAACTGAGGAATATACAGGAGCGTTACATATTGTCTAAATAAAATAATTACATAAAAAGCAGGACTTAAACCTCCTGCTTCTCCCAAACTATAATCAAATAAAACCGTAATTTCTTTGGTTTAAACACTAATATAATATTTTTTATTTTAATTAAATTGGTATTGACATACCAATTACCAAATAGTATACTATACACAAGAAGTAAAGCAAATCAGTCAGAAAGTAGGTGAGTACATAGAAAAATGAATCACATTCAGCAGAAGGATTTAGAATCACTTATAGCAAAATACAACGCCACTGATTCTACTGTCATAAAAAGCAATTTAGTCAGAATTATTGATAATTCAGAATATCATAGGAACGGTCAGGGGTTGGCTGATAAAACTGGATTAAGTATTGAAACGATTTACCAATATCGCAAGGTTAGTAAAAAGACTAATATTAGTTTTGAAAATGCTTTAAGGTTAGTTAATGCTTTAGGGGTTAAGATTGAAGATTTGATGGATTAGAAAGGAGACAATTTAAAGTGTTAAATCCTATTCAAACATTAAGAGAAGAAACTAAAGAACAACTCTTAAATGAACTTCAAAGCATTTCAGTAGATGAGCTAAAATCAATAATTAGAAAATACATGCCTGACATGACTCGTAAAATGTATAGATGTTCTGAATCTCAAAAGTTGATTGATTATATTTGTAAAAGAGCTGAAAGTTTAGCAACTAAAGGTGATGTATTTTATACCAATTAATTTAGAGGAATTGAAAGGGGAGATTTAGAATGGATTCAAACACAATCAGTAATTTAACAGACACAGAATTAATAATCTGTTTTGAAGAAATAGTTGACTACAAGAAAAAAGGAATTCTTCCAGTAGACGCATTAACAAGAAAAGTCCGAATGGATTTTGTCAATGAAGTTACAACCGATATATCTTGGGATTCAGGATGTGATTTCACTAGTAATTGTATTGTATTTGAAATTGCTAAACGTCATTACAATTTTGTAGAAAGAGGTAATTAGAATGGCAGAAATTATTATCAAAGTTGAATATTGTGATCAATGTCCAAATGCAAAAATTTCTAAAGTTTATACAGCAGATTCATTTGAAGATGTAAGGAAAATATTTTGTAAAGATCAGCAAAAAATTGTCTATGGTGATTTAGACTGGAATGAAAAATCTCCAGTGCCTACGAGTTGTCGGTTTAAATAATACATTATCTAAATTTATATTATTTTTTTGAAGGAGGAAATTTAAAATGGAAAAGTTCAAAGCAGGTAAATATTATGTTGGTGATCCATGTTATGTTTTTACAGATAAAGAATGGGATGAATTAATTGAACAGACTTATTGTTTCGGTTGCGAAATCAAAAATATTCCAGAAGGATATTTAAATACAGGTGTTTATAACTATAAAGGTATGAAGTTTTTTGCTGATGGAACAGCGTATGGAGATGGATGTTTTTATGATAACCACGATAGGGAGTATGGAGTTGATGCTGGTTTAATAGGAATTGTTCCATTTGAAATATTAAGTAAAAGTGGATCTGGTGGCCAAATAATTGAGTTTGAACAAGATTTTTATGTGAGTGCAGAAGGTGGTATATTTCATTTTGGAGACATAACAATTAATACAAAAGATGATGAAGATACAGAGGAAGATGAATGGGAAGATGATGAAGACGAGGAAGAAGAAGAAGAAGAAGAAGATTAATAGAATTGTTTGATTGTCTAAATTCAAAATGTATTACAAAGGAGAAAAACAAAATGTCAGAAGAATTAGCCAAGAAACTCATCAATGCATTTAGTGAGTTTACACCAAAAGAAGCAATGTTAAAAACAAAAGATTCCAAAAGTGTTCAATATATTTTAACTAAAAAATATGGAGAAAATGGTTATGCCGAATTAACAAGAATCAAATCAGAGGATTGGGGTAAAGCTTGGAGATTATTTGAACAGCATTATGGAGTATTTACTCATGGAGATTACGACGAATCAGTGAAGTAATTGACTTGACAAGGAGGAAATCAATATGAGCCAAACAGTATATCAGAACAATTCAGGTGAATTCATTGTTTATTTACAAGGTCATGAATCCAATAGTATTGGTTGTATTACATTCACTAGATGGACTAATGACCTTCAAAAAGCAAAAGTTTTTCAATCACCTATATCAAAACCAATTTATGATGCATTAAATGAAAAGGTTGGAGGAGTAATTCCTTGGGAAGTTAATATTAAAATTGAAAGAGATTTAGTATAATTGACTTGACAAAGGCAAGCAATTTAAAGGAGTAGGATCATTATGAACCAGTACAAATCAAATGTGAATTAATCAATGTCAGAGAAAGAAAAGATGGCAAAATGGGTAGTTCTATCATCTTAAAGGAATTAAGTAACAATAATTGTCATGAGATAATAGTTGATGAATCTGTTAGCAGGGTAAAATCAAGATTACAAGAGCAATACATGGGCGATCCTAGAGATGGAGTATTCCTATCTAGAGGCATGACTAACATCAATATAAACACTAAAGGAGATATTTGAGACATTAATCAAGAGGATTGGAATTGGTATACTTTTTCAAAACAGGATGTTTTGAATTTAATAGAGGAATAGGAGGTGTAATAATGACTTATAAAGATGCGTTTTTAGATTTGCACAGCAGATTAGATAAAGCAGAAATTGAATTAAAAACTATACTTATTGCTCATTTGCCAAATTCCGAAGAATATAAACGATTAAAAGGTAAAATAGAAGGAGTGCAATTAGCAAAGGATTATATGAGGGGATATGTAAATTCAGTTGAGTAATTCTCAAATGAAAGGATGGATTTATAGGATATGAAAATTCAAGATGCGGTTATAGAGTTTAAAGATACAGGGATTATTACTATTAACGTTGATAAAATCATAAAAAACTGGAACTTATTATGGAGAATTTACCAACATGAAAATGAATATACATTAGTTAGTTTTACGCCTAGAGGTAAGCGTACTTTTAAAGCACAGATTGATGAAAACGATGCAAAGAAAATTATAAGGATTTTGTCCCTTCATTATGTTAAAGATGATATTTTTAATCAAAGTGGAAAATGGTTATTGATTTAAACCAATTCAAAATACCAATTGAAAGGATTTGATATTTAATGGGCAATAATAATGAATATTTTGAATTCCTTGATGATTTAAGAGATAGTGGAACGGTTAATATGTTTGGTGCTTCTGTAGACCTTAGAGAAGAATTTGGTTTAGGTAAAATAGAAGCCAGAAAAATTCTTGGTCAATGGATGGATACTTATGATGAAAGACATCCAGAATAATCCAAACAAAGCACGATTTTATATTATAACCAAAGGAGGAAATATTAGAATGAGTAAAAAATTTATACCAGATGAGGTAAAAGAAAATTACGAATATAAAGAGACATATGTAGCAGGAGCAACAAAGGAGATTCCTTTAAGTTATGAAATTAACATCTTTAAACACAAAACAATATCAGGTTCGTATTGTGCTACTGAAATAAAGACTCAATTAGTTGAATATGCTAAAGGGTTGTGTGATGAACAATCATTTAGAACTTGGGCAAATCAATTTCATGTTTTGTTTTCAAAATGTGACTGGAAAGTTAAAACACGGATGCAACAACAAGGATTAGATATGTGGGGTAATAAATTAGTGTAAACTGACTCAACAAAGGTGAGCAGTTAAGAAGGAGATTATTAAAATGGAATACAAAGTAGAAGATTTGAGATTTTACAATATGAAAACTTCAATTAAACATATTTCTAATTTTAGAATTACAACAGGTAAATGTAAGATATACGAAATCGAAAATCAATTGACCGAGAGTGAAAAAGTTAAATTCATAGATGATTTAAAAGATGGAGTAGCATCTTATTTGTTAAATATTTTATCTAAGTGGGAAAATGAAAAAGACTCTCTACCAAAAGACAACTATGACTATGTTAAAACTGTTTCTAAGAAAGCATGGATAAAAAGAAATGATGAAAGAAAAATTATTGACACAGAGTATAAGATTGGCAAGTATTGGTTATTTGGTACAGAATTTAAAGATATGAGTACCACTTGCCCGTCAACAGAATATTCATATCAGATGGCCTATACCGGAGGCAACATAATTGATCAGTGGTTCCATGATTTGTGCGATCTTTTATTTAGGGAAGAAGAAAAGTATTTCAAAGAGCATGATAATTTTGAGATTAAATTAAGTAAACTGAAAGAATTAGGTAATAAACATAACATTGTTTTTGGTTCAAGAGAATTGAATGATATCGTTTGGAATCGTAAAGATGATATTAGTGAGCAAAGAATTGATGAATATATAAACGCTTATGAAAGAATGTATCAGTTTATAGATCAAATTAGCAGTGAATTAAATCAAGATTCAAATGAGGGGATGAAGGAAAATGACTGAAGATCAATTCTTAAATAAACAAGGAAAATGGATAATTGATTTTAACACTGAAGAAGAATATCAAAAACGAATTAGTCAAGTCCGGCAAACTATTAGAGAGACCACGACAGACAGGGATTTTGATATATTGATTGATTACTTTCAATTAATAAGACGTTCTTATACTAATTGGCTTATGGAAAAAGAAAGAACAGAATATTTTAAATCATTGGAAAGATAGATTTCAATTGAGAGAGGATATGATATTAATGATTATTGATTGGAACAAAAATATTTCTAAAGTGATCGCGGAGAATAATACCGATGCGTTAAATGATATTGAAAGCGAATTCAAAAACATTCCAGACCTTTTATTAAAACAAGAATCTATTATTATCAGATTTATCGATGGTTTGCGGATTGAAATCGAGCCGACTCTTGATTTTGGCAGAACAATGGACATTAAAACGGTAAGTAAGGATTTTAATACCAGACTTAAATTTAACACTCTATCAAAACAGCAAGAAGATGTAAAAAATCAATTACTTGAGGCATCAAAAGATAAGCCAGAGTTAACAGAAATGCTTAATAAATATTTTGAGGCAAATGAATTTCTTGATGGTTATTTATATAGAGTTAATTTAGTTAAGACAACAGACAACAACTCTAAATGTCTTAAAACTTTAGATATTCCAATAAGTAGTATTCAATCTTATATATTAGGATTACTTAATAGTATTGGCGTTATATTACCAAACATTCCATTTGAAGAACTATTATCAAAGGTTGAAAAGGGTTAAAACAGGAATTTGAACGTAAGAAAGGAGGTAATTTATTTTGTTAAAAGATATTATAATTAAATTAGATAGAACAAATTCTGAAGATTTTACTCATATAATGTATAATGAGGTTATGAGAGCTATCGAAGAAGATATTCCTCATATTGTTACACCCATTACATCATGTTTTTCTCATTATTGTGTTTCTAAAGGGTACGAGGTGATAGTTAAAAATGGTGTTAAAGAAATATGTTTGAATGAATTAATTAAGAATGGTGAAATTAGACCTTCGCAAAATGCTGAAAAAATGCTAATATCTGGTTGTTTTGGTCTTGCTTATATTGATGAAAAGTAAATCCTAGCAAAGACTCAACTTATAGGAAGTATGGAAAGGATGTGTTGCCATTGCTTGTACTGACTTTTATTTAAATAAAAAATATAATAAAATGAGGAGATGTATTAATATAGAAGATTTGACTGGTCAAGTATTTGGTAAATTAAAAGTAATTGAAAGAGATTATAGTAAACAACCTAGAAAGAATGTAGAATATTATAAATGTGAGTGTAAATGCGGAAATAAAAATTACGTAACTACAGCAAAGGAACTATTAGGAGGGAAAAGATCCTGTGGTTGTATTAGAAAAACAAAAGGGTTTAATGATTATAAAGTGGACGGAGATACTACAATTATATATTTCACAAATAGATTAGATGAAATTATTATGGAAGGATATATTGATACAGAGGACTTACCTAGACTTATAAAACAAAATTTGCATTGGTGTGCAGGATGGAATGAAGCTATTCAAGATTACTATGCATTCGCTACGGAATATAGGAACGACGAAAATGGCGTAAGAAAACAAATATGCCATAGTTTAAACAGAGATATAATGAATGCTCCAAGTGGAACACATGTTGATCATATAAAACCTGAAAATCACGGAACGCTTAACAATAGAAAAAATAATTTAAGAGTAACAGATTGTGAGCATAATAGTAAGCATAAAAATGGTAAGAATAAAAATAATAAAAGTGGTTTTAGAAATGTGAGTAAGCGTGATAAATGGTGGGTTATTCAACTTCAAATAGAAGGTAAAAATACTGTATTAAAGAAATTTCCATTAGATCAATTAAAAGAAGCCGGAGTATATGCAGAAGAAATGAGACAACAGTATTATGGTGAATTTGCAGGTACTAGTTAATACATAAATAAATTATAAAATATTTGCATACTAATTATAAAAGTATATAATATAGTTAGTATGCAAAATCAATAAAAAAAAACGAAAGAAAGAAAGAAGGATGATGTTAAAATGGATAAAAGTAGATATGGAGTACACAGAACTCATTGCTGTGTTTTACATGGTTGTAAATATGGAGATGAAGATTGTCCTGTTGAAAATGGAGAAATCAAACAAGATTATATTTGTGAATCATGTAGTATGGATGGTATTAAAAAAGTTGAAGAGATTAAATACTTACTAGAATTTAGAAATGTATCTGACGAAGACCTTCTGGATAATCTTATGGGTATGTGTTTTGAACATGGTAATATGGAATATGTTATTCTAAAAGAAGAATCAGATAAAAGAGATAAATTAGAAAATGAAGTTTTAAGAAGAATGGGTAGAGAATATTAATTAGAAAGGAAGGATTGATTAAAATAGCTAAATTTTGTGCTAATTGTGGTCATGAATTAATTGACAATAATCGTTGTTGTTCTTATTGTTGGATTTGGCATGAAGGCGATACCGGAATTAAACCAATAAGTAACTGTAGAAATTGCGGTAGACCATTAGAATCAGGAAGTTCTAATTGCTCATACTGTTGGACATGGCATAAAGAAGTTAGGGTTTAATCAATTCAAATACTTATTTGAAGGGAGATATTAAAATGATAGATTATTTAGAAGCGAGAAAGTTAATTGAAGAAGGATTTGAAATACAGGCAATCGAAAGACATTGTGGTAGCGATAATTTTGTTTCATATTACCATATCAAAAACAACAAATTTTTCGAAGAATGGAATAGGATTACACCTTGGGGAAATGACGGGAAAAGTAGTTCTAGTAGTAATAATGTTAGTGGAAAAATATTAAATCTTATAACTAATGATGGCAGAGAATATTATGCTCATAAATTAAAATAACAATTTGAAAGGATGATAAAAATTACAGAGAAAGAATATCTTAAGGAAATTGACACTATCTATGCTCAATTCAAAAGTAGTAATCATTCAGAGATGGATCATGAAATTTTATCAACTAAACTCATGTGGTTGACTATGGATTATAAAGAAGGAACAAGTAATAATATGTGGAAGGATGAGATTTAATTATGTTTATTGTTTACGAAATTACAGCAACAGCACATTTTGCTTTTTTCAATGGACAAAAAGTAAGGCACAGAGAATTAATTAGTGATAAAAACATTATCACAGATAAGTTCTTAAAAGATTGGGAACAAAGAGTTATTCAAGCAACAAAAGACAATATGAGAGAAGTTTTAAAGTTAACAGATTTTAAAATTGAAGAAATTACAGTGTTAGAATCTATGGAGGAATTAAGAAAGTGAGGAATTATAAATGATATTTAATTTTAAAGAATCATCAAGAAAACGTAGAGAACTAATACAAAGAAAATTGATATTATCAGAACATGGTGAATGGGATAAAGATATTCTACTTAATGTGCTAATACTCGGAGCATTGAAACAAGATCCTAGTATGTATAACATAAAAGATGTTAAAGACTATAATTCTGAATCATTAGAAGTTGAACTAAGGTTAAATGGAGTAGAGTTAGACCTTGAAAAAGGATTGGAAAGATTATTAAAACACATTAATGATCCAAAAAATTTATTTGACTAGGGGAGAACTAAAATGGAAGAAAGAACATATTCACTAATTTGTAATGCGATTAACTGGTTAAAGAATCCTTGTGCAACAGATGAGGTTAAAATTCAAGAAACATTAGATGCTTTAAAAAGCATTCCTGAAATGAAATGGTTTTATAGTCAACTATATGAAAACAAGTGAGGAGGAAATTAAATTGAAAGAAAAATCAGAAGTAGAAAAATTTCTAAATAACATCAAGAAAAACTTTGATCATTTTTATGGAAAAGATGTTGCTATAATCATTGACAATAAAATTGGAATGCATATGATTGTAAGAACCAAATACAATCTAGATATACCATCAAGAGAAGATAATGAACATAGATATTATTTTCTTAGAGAAATTTTAGATAAATCAGATCAAATATTTATTAATGTTAATCATGAAGGATTGTTAAAAACTTGGTTTGTATTTAATGGTTTGAGTGAGTAATAGAAAGGAGTTAAATAAACAATGAGAGTTTTATCTAAAGGAGAGTTAAATATTTTACTTGCTTCAGTTAAAGAGGATATTTTGGATAAATACTCAGAAGAAATATCTCAAATAATTTTATTCGGAAGTTATGCTAAAGATAAAGCAAAAGATGATTCTGACATTGATATTTTAATTGTTTTTAATGATAAACTTCCTACTACTTCTGATCAATGTTTTGGATATGATATCTATAACAAATATTTAAATATTAATAAAGAAATTCATTTTGTTTTTGAAAAAGAAGAATTTTATAAGATAGGCTGTGAAGAATATTATCGCGATGTTCCTACTTATGGTAAAATTATATGGAACAAAACTTAAATAATAAATTTTAGCCAATTCCTAAAATCAAAAATCAAGCTATGAACCACTTTCAAGGTTCTCAACATCTATTAAAAATTGCATTTTAATTGATTATATTAAGGAGGAAATAAATTTATGTTAACTATTGATGTAAGCACAGAATCAGGAATGAGGGGATGGGAAGAATATTTAAAAGAACAGATTGCCAAAGGGAATGTTACAATTACAAAAGGTATGAGAGATGTTTATGTAATAAAAGAAGATGGGAGTCGTGTGATAGAAAGTAAAATGTGTACTACCTATATTCTTGATGCAAGCAAGTCTTGACATTGTTGTCACTTTCGATTACACTAGATCTATAAATAAAATATTTGAAAGAAGGTACATAAAAAATGTCAACTGCAAGAGAAAATCACATTGCAAGTATCAATGCTTTACTTGTAAAATATGGTGCAACAAAGGACAGATATGACATGTATCATATCAATGATTATAAATTCGATACTAGAGCAGTAAATCTAAAAATCTTTTCTGGAAAAACTAAAATCAAGTCAACTCCAATGATGAAAGTTACTTTAGAATCATTGGATAAACTATTAAAAATCTATTCTGCCAAGGAGTGAAAACAAAATGGATTCATCACAAACACAAATTCATTGGAAATCTTCTTCTGAAGAAATTGAAACTATGACTTATGAACAAGCGATTGAATTGTTAGAGAATCAAATTAAAATGGGTAAAAGTTCAAATCCTCAAGCACTAGGGCCACGAAAACATATGGTTAAAGCATTTGAATTAGCAATTGATGCATTGAAGAAATTTAAGGAGGTTGAAAGTTGATGATTCAAGAAATATCTAAGTATAATGGTTTAAAATATACTGATTCAATTAAAAGAAAATATAAAAGGAAATCTAATAATTGTTATACATATGCAATTAATCAACCTAAAAATCCATACACAGGAAAACATTACGAAGATTATGATTATTGTCAGCCAGGATTTTTAGGTGGAAAAGGTAGAGATTCTTTTATAGATTATTATGATCTAAATAAAACAGGTAAAGAAATAATTAATTCAGCAAGAAGAGATTTAAGATGTTTGGGTTATAAACTACTTAAAACTACATATAAAAAATACATTGAAGATAAGAATTGTTGGAAAGTTGCTTTATGTTTAGCAAATGACGATTATCATTGGTTTAGGCAAAATGATGATGGAACGTGGTCGCATAAAAGAGGAGCATATGAGATTACAAATCGAGATAGTAGTAGGAAAATAATATATAATCCAGAAGCATGTAATAGGGGATACTATACTACTTTTGTAGGGTTTTACTTGATTGAAAAGATTGAAGGAGTTGAAAATGAATGTGCTTAATAAATACTTTTGAACAATTGCTTGAATCTATTATCCGAAGACTTAAACGCAAAGAGTCTTATCATGACAAATGGAAGAATACATATTTTAAAAAGAAAGAGGTAATATAAAATGGATATTGAAATGTTTTATGAAATCGTAGAAAAAGCAAAGAAATATGATCAATTGGCAAAATTAATTGATCGACGAGAACTTCATTGTTCGTTTTGTAACAAAGAACAGTCCACAGTAGAAAAATTGATTGCTGGCCCAAGGAATCTACATTTGCAATGAATGTGTTGAATTATGTAATGAAATCCTTAATGAAGACAATGAAAGTAAAGAGGAGGAAAATTAAGATGGGAGAATATCATTTAGAAGATGAGTGTTGGGACGAAGCATGGGACGATAATCCTACAGAAGAAATTACCGAAATGAAAGATAAAGACAACAAATTATTTGTATTTGTTCATGCTAATGATCAAGAACAGCAAAAATTTCTGACAGAGGCATTGGAGAATAATTGTTTTGCTCAACCTGTAAATTTTATGATATTACAAGCAGGTAAAGATATTTATTCAAATAAAATTTATCATCGTGGGGAAGAAGTTACTGATCTTGAAGAAATGAAACGTTTATGGAATGGTGTTAGACCTTATCTTTCAATATCTAATGCTAATCCTGATAGAATTTCTGAATATTGTAATTGGACATATCTTGAATCTATTATTGAAACTGGTTGGAGAAAACAATTTTCAGGATGGGTGTAAGTTAAATTTACCATTTAAATCAATATAGAAAGGAGGTGATTAATTATTAATGAGAATGAGAGGATACACTTTAAAAGAAATGTCACAAATACTAACACGGCATGGATGGAAACCATCTCATAGGAAAAGTTCACATGTTACATTCCAAAATTCAGAGACAATTAACCATATTACCTTACCGGATCATGGAAAGTCAAAAGAAATTTGCAGACCACTAGCAAAGAAGATACTCAAGCAAGCAGGATTATTAGAATTTACTTATGGATGTGAGTGTTAATACATAAAATTTAAAAATAAAATAATATAAAGAGGTGATAATTATGTGGTTGGCAATTGTAGTATGGTTACTTCTTACAGCATTAATTTTAACATTTAATCATGGAGCACACATTAAATAAATAAAATATGCGAACCATGCATTATCTCTTTAAAGGCATAATATGTTGAGTTATAAATAACTTTAAGGAGTGATAATAATGAAACAGAAACTCTTAATTGCTCTTCTAATCGTCTTATCTGTTGCGGTGTATGTAAGTGTCAATGATGGTAGCAAAGAAGCTTACAGGTCTAATTCTGGGCTTACAGTGAAGATTTGATGAGAGGATGGTGATATCAAATGGCAAGAGTGAAGAAATCTGAAACTTTTACAAAAACATGTAAAGAATGTGGTACTCCTGCACTTAAAAATTCTATTAAATGCACTTCTTGTGGTGCCGAATTAAAAACTAGTAATGGTATGGGTACGGTGGAACCGATTAAATCAAAGAAAGACATTGAAGCAATGAAACAGTATCTTAAATCAAAATCATTGAGAGATTGGGCATTGTTTGTATTAGGAATTAATTCTGCATTGAGGATTTCTGATCTTTTGAAATTGCAAGTTTCTGATGTTTGTGATGAAAATGGTAAAATTAAAGAAAGAATAATTTTGACAGAGATTAAAACATCTAAACGAAAGAATTTTCCCCTGAATAAAAATGTAATTGATGCTCTTACTG
>Ga0209728_1000534_pt1 | contig 29605 bp, 25 predicted proteins | sample RifGroD1_FD_183997 | JGI IMG/M metagenome (GOLD analysis project Ga0209728, IMG submission 183997) | Groundwater microbial communities from Rifle, Colorado, USA - Groundwater D1 (SPAdes) (version 2) | ecosystem: Environmental > Aquatic > Deep subsurface > Groundwater | place: Rifle, Colorado... | reverse complement strand
TTACTTTCATTTTTGGAGTAGAACTATCAAGCAAGGAAGTGGTGGATCTAATAATAAATTCTTCAACCTAAACCGGAATTACTATATCCGTAAATGGGGAGGAGATTTTATGAAGGAAAGATTCTCAGTTCCCTTTAATGGGGCTGAAACGGAGATTGGTGGGGTTCGTTTACCAAACTCATATAAAATTGATAGTCGAGAAGGGGAAGATAAAATCATTGCTTATTGGAGAAGTAAAGCCTAATGGCAATTAAGGAACTAGTATCTCAAGAAGATTTAGTATTCTATGAGATTATGAAAAACCCGGTCTTGTTTGGTGAGTTTGTATATAACATGGACCGGTTAGATAGAGAAGAGAAATTTGCTTTTACTGTATACCAAAAGGAATTTCTTCTTGATGTTAGTAACTACCAATCATTAGCCTGTGGTAGGGCAGTTGGAAAGTGCGTCCACGAGTCTGCTATGATTATGAACCCGGACACGGGAGAGTATCTTTCTGCTAAGGAATGGTATGAGTCCACGAGATTGCATAATATATTATCTATTAACCAAGATTGGAAGCAGGAAGTAAATGAGTGCTTTGTTGAATATAATGGGACACAAGATTGCTATGAAATTGAAACTGATAAGGGTCTCAAAACAGTAGTAACCAAAGAACATCCGTTCCTAACAAATAGTGGGTTTGTTAACGCCGATAGGCTAGAGGTAGGTAACTACTTGGCCGTGGCTAAAAATACCCCATATTTTGGGGTTGAGTCCGCAGATGATATAGAATATATAACTCTGGCACATTTTATTGCCGAGGGGACATATTACTGCGGATCTATAACTACGACAGAGCCGGAAGTTTTCGAAGATCTTAAGAAAATCGCGGAGTATTTTGGGTGTAACTTGCGTGTAAAGGATATAACATACTTTATCTCAAAAAAAGACCCGAAAATAAAAAACCAATACCTTAGCTTCTTATCTACTCATGGACTAAGATCATGTCATTCCTATGATAAGTTTGTACCAGAACTGGTTTTTAAATCAAAAAAAGGAAAAGTAGCATTATTCCTCAATAGGTTGTTTGGGGATGACGGTTGGTGCACAGCTAATGAGGTGGGCTACTGCTCTACTTCAGAAAGATTAGCACGGGATGTACAACATCTTCTATTCAGGTTTGGGGTGTTCGCTTCATTAGCTTATAAAAAGAACCCCTATCTTGGTGCTTGGTGCCTTTCGATAAAAGGTGTGGAGAATGTTCAACTTTTCCGTGAAAATATTGGTATTTTTACAAAACGAAAATCTAAAAAGTTAGAAGAGCTTTTACAGTGGTATCTTACAGAAAAACCACATAACCAGGCAAAAGTATACCCAATACTGTCTTATAGAGCTTATAGAAAAACTCGATCACGGTCAACGGGGCACCTTAAATATTTTCCAACGGACGAAACCATTAATAAGGTTGTAAATGTTGATGCTGAGCTTTCTAAGTTTATAAACGCTGATATAAACTGGGTGCGGGTAAAAAACATAAGGCTTGTGGAAAAACAAGAAACTTATTCTATAACCGTTCCCCATAATAGTACACATCTAATTGATAATATTTGGTCACATAATACGGTCAGCCTATCAACGCTGATGATTTGGTATCTTGTATTTAATGTATTTCCAAACGATTATATCCTATATACAGTTCCTTCTAAGGTTCATCTGGAACCTGTGTTTACTAATCTTATTCGGTTATTCAGAAGTAATTCTTTTCTAAAACAATTCATTGAACCTCGGGGTGGTATTAACGGGTCAGATTATACAGTCAAACTGTTGAATCAAGCTACTCTTTTATGTCGTATTGCAGGACAAAGTGGAACCGGTGCTAATGTAATTGGTTTACATACCCCGGTTATATTGTTAGATGAGAGTGGCTACTACGCCCACAGAGTTTTTCAGGAATTACAGCCCTCTTTGAATACTTTTACTCCTGGATTTAAACTTCTAACTTCAGGCGTACCTACTGGCCTACGAGAAGGAAATGTTCTTTACCATACCGATCAAGAAAACTCAAGCTACTCTAAGCACAGGGTTTCCGCCCTTCAAAATCCACGTTTTTCTGAAGAAGATAGACAACGTGCTCTTGAACAATATGGTGGGGAAGATTCTGAAGATTACATTCATTTTGTTCTCGGGTTGCATGGAAAACCTGTATTTTCTCTCTTTGATCGTGGAGCTTTTGAGATTATTAATAACCCGGTTTATAAATTGGTTATTAATGGGTGGGAAATTTCTGAGAACATTGATGATTATATCACCCGTGCAAACTTAATCCCACAAATCCCAGACAAGTCTTATAAATGCATTATAGGGATTGACTTAGGTTATACGGAACCAACAGCAATTATTATTCTATATCAAGATGGCTACGGAAGAATTAAATTCCACGCTCGTATTACCCTAAATAAAGTATCCTACACCATTCAGGATCGGTTTATTGACCTTCTTGATTCTAAGTTTAAACCCTATATTATTGGTATAGATGAGGGTGGTGTTGGTAAGCCGGTTGTCCAAAGATTGAAAGAATCCTTAGACTATGCCCATAAGGATTATCATAAAAGACTGATACCGATCAATTTCTCTACTGCTATTGTTATGGGAACAAACTCAGATGGTGAGGAGATTAAAACTAAAACAAAACCCCTAGCTGTTTCAGTATTACAAGAATACGCTAATAACCATAAAGTCGTATTTTCTAGTACAGATTTTGAAATGGTTACGGAACTTGAGAGAATGACTTATTCTAAAACAGTAACTGGGGAAATTGTTTATAAAACGCTCACCGAGCGAGGAGGTAAGAAAGGCGAAGACCACTTCACAGCAGCCCTCCTATGTGCGATACTAGCCTACTATCTAGTCCATGAAACTATGGACTTCACAAAAAAGCGACAGAAGCTAATGAAAAGCTCTTGGTTCGCAGGATAACAAATTATGGAACGAATAGAAAAAAGTCAGTTAGCTAAGGCACAATATAGCTTCATGACGTCTCCCAGCTCTACTCCGTGGGGTCCTCAAGACATAGATAAAATGGATTCGGCTCCGCACAAAAACTACGGAGAGGTAGTAAAGGAGTGCAGGTTCTTTTACAGAAAAGATCCAATTGCTGGTACAGTTGTAGATAAACTAATTGAAATTGGTATTACGGATTTGGTCATCAGCAAGGGAAAACTTTCCCCGAATGAACTGAAAATCTTTACGGCTGTAAAGGATAAGCTACAAGAGTTTGCTGAGACCTGTGCTGTTGAATATCTTTTAACCGGTTTAGTTTATCCCGAAGTAAAATTTGCAAGCCTTCCAACCTCTGATTTCAGAGAATACGGGATTAAGAAGATGTCTACCATCTCCGTCCCTGTTTCTATGTGGGTCAGAGACTCTTCGACAATTAAAATCAATTCCCCAGAACAATCAGATATGCTGTCCTACTATCTAGTTGTTCCCGATAAGACCATCTTCTTTATTACAAATAAAGGTATGTATCCGGATGGTACTACAGATGTACCTTTGTACGAAAAATGGTTAAAATACTATCCAGTATTTGTAGCTGAGGTTCGTAAGGGAACTAAAGAATTCAAGCTAGAACCTGAATATACTGTATCTCGAAGAAAACCGCTGGCAGATAGTAGCTACCCAACGCCCTATCTCCATGCTGCACTTGAGAGTCTAAAACATAAACGAAACCTAAAAAGACTGGACTACTCCCTGGCAGCTAGGGCGATTGGTGCTATTCAGCAGTTCAAAGTTGGTAGTGATGATTTTCCAGTAACGGAAGACGAGTCGGAAACATTCCAGAGTCTGAAAGATCAGATGACCTATAGAAATTCTGGTGGACGCGATCTCGAGCGGATTTTCCAGTTGTTCACAAACCATACTGTAGAAATCAAGTGGGTCTATCCCCCATTGGAACCCATCCTAGATGATAAGAAATATATTGGTGTGAACGAAGATATTTTCTATTCTCTTGGATTTCCTCGGATTCTGACCACTGGCGAATCACAAAGATCTGGTACCTCAGAACCGGAATATGCTACTCTCTCTCCTGTAAAAACTATGAACAATATGCAGAGAAAGATTTTACAGATTATTAAAGATATTGTCAAAAGAATTGCTACCGAGAATAATCTTAGTGATTATCCGGAAGTTAGATTCAAACCCATTTCTCTGCATAGCTTTGTAAACTTTATCGAAGGTCTCCGTAATCTCTATGATACTGGAAACCTGAGCCGCTCGACTTATGTTGATGCTTTCGGCTATGTTTTCGAAGATGAAGCAAAGCAATTGAGTGATGATAAAGATACTATGAAAAGCTACGGGTTGGATGATTTCGCACCGAAACCATACTCCAATCAACCCGGAGCACCTAAACAACCAGAAACGCCGCAAGATAAGCCAAAAACGGCTGAAAACACTAATAAAACGGCTGGAGTGAGCAATGAATAGAGCAATTTTTACCACAAAACAGCTAGAATTGGTACAATATAAACTAGAGGGAGAAGAGAGTACAGATGGCGAAGCTGTCGCCGCTCTGTCTTTGAATCCATCCTATATGTGGGCAAAGTTTATCCTTACGGATGACAAACCCAATGAAAACAAGCAACGGGTTCCTAAAGAGGAATTCGCCAATTTAATAAAGTCGGGTATCTTTGCACCTGTCAAGATGATGTTTGGACGGATCAATGAGACCCACGATGAGGCCCATCCTCTAGGTGTTATTACCCATCTTCGGGACATTGGGGATAAGATTGAAGGGATTGCCGCATTGTGGACTCGAGAACGAGAAGAGGACGTTGCCCTCATCAAAGATCTAGTTGAAACCGGACAATACCCGCAACTCTCTTGGGAAATCATGTTTGATAATTCCCAAACCGAGGAAGATGGAATTGAGACTCTAAAAGATACTACCTTGCGTGGTATCACACTGGTTTCAATGCCAGCTTATGCAGGAAGAACTCCAATCTTTGCTGCGGCTTCGAAAAATTCTGCTGTGGAGGATATAAGAGTGGAAGAACTAGAACTTCTGAAGAAACAGCTAGAAGATACTAATGTAGGTCTAGCTGAAAAAGATGCGAAGGTTTCCGAACTCTCCGCCGCCCTGGAAGTAAAGGATAGTGAGTTGATCGAACTGCGTGAGTTTAAGGCCAGCGTTGTGAAAGAACGCGAAGAATCTGAAAAACTCGCTGCTATCAAAACTCGCTTTTCTGAAGCTGGTCTGAACAAAGACGAGAGCTTCTTCAGTGAGAAGAAATCACTGCTTTTAGGTCTGACGGAGGAAGCGTTGGATTTCATGGTACAAGAGATGATCTCCTTTGCGTCCGTAACCAAAGAAACAAAAGCGTCTACAAAAATCGAACTGCCTAATCTGAGTAATTTAGAAGATAATGCTCAGTATGACGATCCCAAAGCTTTGGGCCTGGCTCTTCGAGAAAAATACATCAAGTAAGAGGTAGAAACAATGGAAATTAATCATTTTGGTAACACTGTTCTTGGTGTTGTTCCTACTGCCGATGTGGTTGAAGGTCGCATGGTCGTACTGACCAGCCAAACTTTTAGCTACGATTTTGGTAGTCGCTCTGACCTGCCTGGTTGTAAGGTTCCGGCTACCGCCGCTGAATCTACCCGGGCTCGTTATTGCGTTACCTGGGCGCAGGACAATCGCCAGACCCCGATTTACCAGCCTGTTCCCTCCTATACCTATGCTTTACGCAATGGATGGGATCAGACTAGTAACGTTCCGTTTTCCGCGACTGTGTACCTCACCCAGCCCGGTCATCAGGAAGGCTTGACCATTCCAAGTGGTGTGCCTTCTCTGGCTTTTGGTGAGGGTATCTACACTGTACCGTCTGGTGCCTATGTTTATAGTGCTGAAGTGGAAATTCCTGGCAGCCCCCTGGCTGCTTGTAACACCGCCGAAGACGTTGCTGGTACCGAAGGTATGCTGAAGTATTCTTTAACCAATCCTGTTGCTGAAGTTTACCAGTACGAATCTGCGACTGGCAAGCTGACCTTCAAGATTTTACACTAATCGGAGGATTCCTCAATGGAAGACACTAAATTAAAGGAAGCTTTTGCAGCGGCTGCTAAGGATCGTAATAAACGGGATGCTTTGGCTGCAATTATCACTGAGTTCGTTCAGCCCAACCACATTGCGGTTGACTTTATGAGTATGCTGCTCGACTCTCGCTCTCTGCAACCCGGTGATAGCCTGGTTGTGAAGCAGCGCAAGGGTATGAAAGTTCGGACGCTTGTCCCCGGTTCCATCCATCTTGGTAGTGAGATTACCGTTACGGAACGTATGAACTATGTTCTGGACGGTGCTAATATCAAAGTTGGTTGGGGTGCTTGGGATATGGAATCCGGTGAAATTGGTACCCTGTCCGATATTCGTGGAGAAATGGCTGCGAAGATGCGTGATTATTTTATGAATAAGATTTTCACTGCTTTGACCACAGTCTGGACTGCTGCGAATACTCCTGACAACTTCACCCAGGTTGCTACCGCCGTCACCGCTACCGCCCTGGAAGATGCTATTGACAATATCAATCAGACCGCTGGCGGTGTGAAAGCCGTCGTTGGTATCCGTTCTCTGATGACCCCGATCACCAAGTTCGGTGCTTTCTGGGACAATGGCTCGGGTACTACGGTTGGCGTTGATGGTCAGTTGGCTGAAGTTGTGGCTCGCGGTTCTCTGGGTCGCTATTATGGTGCCCCCTTGATTGCTTTGAATCAGCAATGGGATAACCCTGAAGATCATAACACCCTGCTCCCCACGGATAAGATCCTGGTGATCGGTAACAATGTTGGTGACTTCATTACCTACGGTGATGTTCGCACCAAGATGTGGGATGATATGGCCCCCACTCCCCCGTACACTTGGCTGGAAATGTATCAGCAGTTCGGTCTGTTGATTTCGAAGGCTGAGGGTATTCACGTAATCAAGATTGTCTAAGGACTAAGTTGGGGGAGGGTTTAGGCCCTCCCCCACTAAAATTTTTCTTTGAAAGGATATGTAAATTAATGCAACAGGATATTATTGATTCAGTAGTTTTTTCGAAAATGCAGGTGAATGAACCCTATGCTAGTTACAAGAAAACCACTGTTGGCAAGGTTCATGTTATGGTAATCAACCCGTGGTCGAATAAACCTGAAGGACGTATTCTTAAGGGTGATCCTCGTAAACTCGAGGATGATATGATCGTTGATACCTGGTCAGAACAACAGGATACTTATTTTACTCGGATGAATCGGCAGCTTTTCAATATCGGTGCAATTATCAAATTCAACCGTCCAACCACGGTTCCTGAACGTAGCCCGAATGAGATGACTGACGCAGAAGTTGCAGAAGCCGTAAATTTCCAGTACCTGAAGCTGACCTCCCTGTTGAATAAGATCACCGCCGAAGCTACCGTAAAGCGTCTTCTGGATACAGCAGAAGCTGAAGGTAAATCAGCAAAAATGCAGAAAGCAATTGAAGCACGGCTTGCAGAGATCCAGCGAGCCGAGTTTGGTGAGTAATGCCAATTTCCGTAGCCACGAACTTAGATTACTTAATTGAAGATTTAAGGGTTCAGCTTGGTGATACCGATTCTACAGCGTATCGCTACTTAGATGAGTGGCTTAGAACGTCATTAGTTATGGGTGTTAAAGCCCTCCAACGGTGGTGGAATTATAAGTATCTGATTGACGATACTTATAATATTTATAGGAATCCTGGTGGGACCTATATTTTCCCTAACCCCCCTATTATCGAACCTGGTGATGAAAGACCCATTGTTTTAATGTCCTCAATTGTAACAAAAGAGGGTACATTACAAGGTAGTGCATGGACTGTTGGTAGCTGGAAGGACGCAGAGATTTCTTACTCTAATATTGAAGCATCAAAATTGCGTCAAGCCTCTTTGGCTAAGGACTGGGAAGAGTTAACCTCGATTCTAAAAATCCCACAGAAAAAGTTACTAAACAGTTACAAGTCTACTCTTCCAGGATTTAAGGATAACCCATACGAAGTAAATGGGAAATGAAAGGAATAGGAAGTGAAAAAAGTTTTGATTATTGCGGACAGCCCGTCAACTCCGACAGGCTTTAGTCAAGTTATTCATAATATCTTTAAGAACCTTACAAATAAATACGAGCTAATTCAGTTGGGTGTGAATTACTTTGGTGATCCACATGAAATTGAATGGCCTATCTACCCAGCCTCTATTCGAGGGGATATCTGGGGATTTAGTCGGATTCCGGAGCTCGTAGCGAAAAAGCCGGATTTGATTTTTATTTTGAATGATGTTTGGGTTATTGCCAAATATCTGAAGGAAATCAAGAAGGCATATGATAAACAGATTCTCCCGAACATTGTCGTTTATTTCCCCGTAGACTCGTCAGAATTTGACCCGGAGTGGTTCACCGATTTCGATATTGTGAATAGGGCGGTTGTTTATACAAAGTTCGGTTACGATGTTGTAAGGACAGCAGTTCCTCAAATGGAACTGGATATCGTTCCTCATGGGATCAATAAAAAGCACTTCTGCAAGTTGTTTAGAACTCAAGAAGAAAAGCAAGCCCTGAAGAAGATTCTGTACCCAGATCGGGAAGACTTTTACAACTCTTTTATTGTACTGAATCGTAACCGAAACCAGCCTAGAAAGAAGATTGATGCTACTATTGAGGGCTTTGCACAATTTGCAAAGAATAAACCTGAGAATGTAAAACTCCATCTTCATATGGGACTAAAGGATGCAGGATGGGATATCGCCAAACTTTGTAGACGTTTTGGTGTTGAAGAGCGTCTCATTGTAACAAACGGGACTCGACAAATACAAACCGTCCCTGTTGCTAAACTTAACTTAATTGCAAATGCCTCGGACGTGGGTGTTAATACCTCCTTTGGCGAGGGTTGGGGTCTTTGTAATGCTGAAGATGCCTCCGTTGGGATTCCCCAAATTGTTCCAGATAACAGCGCATCTGCTGAATTGTTTAGAGATATTGGTCTACTGATTCCAATCTCTTTATGGACCCGTCAACCGGATACTATGACCCTCGGTGGGTTAGTTTCTGCTGACGGGCTTGCTCAAAATCTTGAGGAACTTTATCAGCAACCGGGGTTATATGCCAATCTGGCACTTCTATCAGAAGAGAAGTTTAATAATCCCATCTATGATTGGGAGAATGTCTCAGCTAGATTTGCTACAATTTTCGATGAGGTATTGTGACCTATATCGTTTTTCCAAGTAATACTGTAGATATTATCGACTCCATTCGTGGAGCTATTGGGAGAATTGCTACATTCAATGTTGTAGCTTCCTCTGTGGCTTGCACTACTTGTGGGGTTGACCCCATTACAGGGGATGCGCTCGATGCTTTTTGTCCTACCTGTTCTGGAGAGGGATATATCTATACCTACAGTGGGACAGAAATCTCAGGACATATTACTTGGGGTGTTTCTGAATTACTTGGATGGGAACGTGGTGGACAAACCGATGTCGGGGATTGTAGAGTTCAAATTAAATATACTGTAGCCAATGAAGCAACTGTAAATGATGCGATATCAGTAACAGTTGATAATAGGACTATGGACATTAAATCGAGAATCTTACGCGGTGTACCCGAGATTAATAGGATTCTCGTGGATTGTGTAGAAAGGGATAAAAACTGATGAGTAATGGTATAATTATTCAAGGTGTGGATGCAGAAGATATCATAAAATTTATTTCCTCAAAGAACAAGAAAATGCAGGCAATTTTCTTAAAACAGCTTGAGGATGCGCTTGGGCCTGAAACCCAAGAATTTAGAGCGGTTAGAAAACTATTTCTTGATTACTCTAATGGATATAAAAGAGCAGTTCTTTCAGCAGTATTTGGTGATGTAGAGCGAGAATAAACATGGCTGATGATAAAGTACAATACAGTGTTCCAGATATATTTGGTACTGTAGATCATTTTTCAGCTGATGATATTTTCAAAGAAGAAGCCAAAATTGTTGAGGATATTGATAGGTCGAGAAGGCTGATTGAGAGTGCCCTAGATGAGCTTCTTGATGGTACTTCAGACCTATCAGATGGTGATAAAGACCATGCTAGTATCCTAGCTTTTGAACAAGCAGCAAATCTTGTAGATGAGGTAGGACTGGGGATTCTTCTAAAGCACGTTAGAAAGGCACTTTATACCAGCGGGGAATTTAATTATGCTGCTTTTGTAAATCAAATGGTTGGTGCCTGTACATTAAAATACCCTGAGATGGTTGATGTTGTTCATGATACTGAGAACAACAAAATCATTACTTCTGTGGATTTTTCTCCTTTAGGTGATATAGAGCTCTATGCTGCTGCCGTAGAAACAGTTAGAGAACAACTACAGAGTGATAAAGAAATGCAGGTTGTAGCAGACCCGGGTATGAGAAGTCATTTCTGGAAAGAGAAGATCTATGGTGCTGGTCGAGAAGGTAGGATGGTACTTCGAAGGAAGTATAACCGGCAAACAAAAGAATATGAAATGGTTGATGTCACTGATAGCTTTGCCGAGAAATATGACAGTACAATTGCTGCCCGGTTAAATCTCTTCAACAATGATGAAGCACCATTTTGGCCCCTTTTGGAGTATGGACATTCTGCTTATGGTGCTGGAGGTGGGGGAACCGCTTACCCGAAGCTAAGGGGACAGCATTTCATCAGTAAAATCGGAAAAGAAATTGATGATGTTTTCAAGAGTGTTTATTACGACCTTCGTGGAAAACTCCGAGAGAAAATTCTCGACAGAAAACAAGCTCTTCTCCGAGACCTAGAACAACAAGATATGGAACAACCAGCGGGTATCCGTGCGGTAAGGGATAACTACGTTCTTGTTGATCAGACTGAAAAAGTTTATGTTGAGGTTTACAGGGGTAAACAAAACAAGGACGTTACAAAATTTCGTTCAAAACGAACAGGACGTTTTACAAAAGAGTCTGGGGATTAACATATGTACAGAGAACGAAAAGAAGATATGGCGGTCTATTATTGGGCAGAGAGTCTTTTTACAGATGTTAATGGAATTACCATTGCAGACGGTTTCCCCGAAACTATTTTGACCCTCCCAACGATTGCTGTAGATAATGATAATCTTTATTTTCAACGTTTTGAACTTGGTAATAGAGATACTAGTACGACTAGAACTTGGTATATTGAAGTATATGCTAAGAATAAAACCCAAAGAGACGAGTTTGCATACCGAATTGCTCACTCTTTAAAAGAGTCAATTCCTGTTTATGACTACGACCTGGGTTTCCCCCCAACGGATTTACCGAAACTGGGAAATCTAGTTACTGATAATATTCAGATCAAATTTGTTAGGATACGTCCCGAACTAACAGAGAAATTATACTGGCGAGCTGAAGTAATGTTCACTGCGACGCTAGATAAACCGTAATTGGAGGATACAACTTAATGGCGAAACGTCTTTCAATTCCTTCTCAGCACGTCGGTCTGCGCTTGATCGGCCCTGCTGACACTTACTTCGCCTCCAGAATTCAGAGAGTCGGTTTAAACACGGATATCCCCGCTACGGATATTGATGAGTTGGGAAATCCCAATAAGGTCGGTATCGTGCGTGATACTCCGAATGTTACTGTGACCTTCTCGGCGTATGATGTTGGTATTAAACTGTGGGCAGCTCTCACGGGTAATAGTTCCTCTTCTTATCCAGCCTTAGGGGTAGCCCTGGGCTCTTTGGATGAGGCTGATGTTGCTATTTACATCCGTGATGAAGATGTCGCAGATTATGCCAAGACTATTCATGGTCGTAGATTACAGGTACGCGATTTCTCATTCAATTATTCTGTTGATGGCGAAGCAACTGAGGACTATACTCTAATCGGTTCTGAGAAGCGGTTGTTAAAGTTTGACGTTGTGGCTGATCGTTATGTGACCGGCACGACTTCCTTTACTCTGACTCAGACCCCGTTGCAATTGAAAAATGGTAACTACCTCTTGTCCGTTATTCTCGATGGAGAATATTTGGAAGAGGTTACGGGTACCCCAGCTACTGGTCAGTATAGTGTCTCTGGCACTACCTTGACCACGTATGATTCCCGTTCAGCACAGTTGATTGCTGTTTACCATGCAAACCCAACCGGAACTAACTGGACGGATATTTCCGACGATTCTCTCCCTGTTGCTATTCGTGGCCGGGATAATATTATCAAGATCTCCGCTAACCAGATTGATCGTGTACAGAGCGTTACGATTAATGGTTCCCTGAATGTCCAGCCTGTAAAGGAAATGGGCAACCGGGCTATTGTAGGCTATCAAAAACAGGTTCCTAGTGTTGAAGGTACGATTACCGTACTTGATACTGATACTGAACTTGTTGACCTGTTAGCTACAGGTTCTATCAACTCCGGTGAATACGAGTTCCAGCTTGGTGAAGGCTGTACCGGCAGTGGTTTGAACCTTGTGGTGGAGATCCTCGATCCTTGTGATACCACGTCTCCCTACACTGTTCTGAAGACCGTTGTCGTGGCTGGACTGACTGTTGTAGGTGATTCGTTTACCTCCAACGTTAACAACAATGCGACTCAGACGTTCAACTGGCGTTCTGAGAGTGGTTTGCTGACCGTCTATTCTGGCGCTGTCTAATAACCTGTAAAGGGCATAAGTTAAAGGTTTTCTAGGAACAAGGGCCAACTGTTTAAAAAGCGGTAGGCCCTTGTTTTAATTTCTCAGAAAGGATAAAAAATGTTACACCCAGAACGAAATGATGTTAATATTACAAAGCTATTTGCTTGGAGTAAGGAATTTGAAATTGAGAATAGGGAAGGTAGTACAAAATACTGGGCCCGATTGCTTCCAGATAGTAGTATGAATCAAGCAAGGATTTATTCTTTGCGTAGAGCTACTGAGTTTAGAAAGAAATTGCGAAACCCGGAATCAGATGAATACGTGGCTTTTATTCCTGATAAGGGTCTACTTGAAAAAGAAAACCTGGTTGAGTTAGCACTACTGTTAAAATCTAATTCTATTTTAAATAATATCGAAGAAGATTTTGATTATCCAATGCCGAAGGAACCAAAAGAAAACGCTACTCAGGAAGAACAAGAACTGTACCAGGCAGAAATTGATGCTTGGGAGGATGGGCGTTCCGCTGCTATCCGTAAACAATTACTCAAAGTAATTGGTAAAGAGCGGGAAAAGATTGCAGACCGCCCCTTTGATATTCTCTATGCAGAATACGCTAAAGAAGTCGAAGACGATCTTTGTCAGAAAGAATTAATTAGAGCGTTCAGGGATGCTTGTGTATATTTTGGTACTTATACAGATCCAGAATTAACCACTCCATTTTTTCATGCCATCGAAGATGTTTTGAATCTTCCTGAAGAAGTTAAAAATACTTTTATTCAGAATTACGTTTCTCTTGAATTATCTACTCAGCAGCTAAAAAAATAGCACGGAGTAATGCTATTGCCGCAGTATGGTCGGTATCTAAAGCATTACATATTCCGCTAGACCCTAAGCTGTCTTCTCTGACAGAAATTCCATACACTATTAGTTTTGTCATCAGAAAATTACAGCAAGTAGATAATCTCAATGAATTACCAAAAGAAAAGCGTCCGCCCGATAAAATTCTTTGGGATGGTAGTTCAAAAGAACTTGAGCAGTGGATTGATAAAGTTTTTGATCGTGATAAAGCACCAGACGGAGTTAATATCGTACTAGGTGAGGTAGAACAATAAATGTCGAAATTAGATGATGCCAATAGAAAACTAGCAGAAATGAAATCCCTTGCCCAAGAAGCGGGAATTTCCCTGAAGCAGCTTGAGGGTGCACTAGAACAAGTAATACGTCGTAGTGCTTATGGAGGTAGTCCAACCTCAGGTGGTACCGAATCCGCCCTATCTAAAATCATGAGTGGTACACAGCAACGAACTGTCCGAGCTGGTGGTGGGTCGTCTGTTTTTGTTTCTAAAGCGGTTGGAGACATTAATCGTGAATTAGACAAGATTTTGACGGATGTTGTACAGGCTCGAGTTAATGATTATATGCGTGAAATGGGGCGGGTAGCGAGAAACTCTCGATACTCCGCTCCCCGTGTTGTTGCCTCTACCTATATTACCCCAGAAGAAGCTAGAATCTTAGGTGTCCCCGCCGGGAAACCCTACACCGCTCCATCTTCTACTACACGCCATACTCAGCAGCAGGTTAACTGGCAGCAGGCTCCTCAAGGTTTACAACCAACAATTCCTGCTGCTACTGTTGCCGCCGCCAATGCTGCTGCTTCTCAAGCCCAGCAGAAAGTACAGCAAGCTGCAAATGCCTTACAACTATGGACTGGAAGGCAGGGACAGGTAGACTCTCTTCGTCAGATGATGGATTGGAAAATCCGAAAAGGCGGAACAGGTGCTAAGGGAGCGGTTGAACAAACCCTAAGGGCCGAAACTAGTATTTTAACTTCGGCAGGATTTAAAGCAGAAAGTATCCAGGGCTTAAGAATTAACGAACTAAAAGACGGGGCCATTAAGGTTAGCGGTAATTTTAAAAACGTAGACAAGGAGCTAAGGGATTTCGCTTATACTATTAGACAAGTAAATGGTGTCTGGGGTGATTTTGGTCCTTCTCCTAAGAGTGGTCGAGGCACGCCGAGAATTACTCCTCAGCAGGCAGCCGCACAACTTCAAGATAAATCAGGCCAAGCCGCAAGGCAAGCGGCTATTAAAGCAGGTTTTGATCCAAATGCAATTGAAGAGGCGCTAGTTAAAGGTGGAGGAAGTACACAACCCTTCGGCCCAAAATCTAATATTACTCGTTATCGTTTTGCACAAGAAGGTCCATCCGGGGAAAGACAGAGCTCTGTTTTTCATGTAACTAAGAATGGAGAGGTACTAGACTCTTTACAGAAACAATATCGTAGTTTTGGTGAAGCTATTAGACGAGACATCTCTGAAGTTACTAAGTGGGGTCTTGCCGTTGGTCTTGTTTATGGTACCTTTCAAAAACTTCAGGAACTTGTTACTCAGGCTATTGAAAATGAGAGTAGACTGTTAGATGTTACAATTGCTTTAGGTAATGCCCAGAAAAGCACAAATCAGATCTTTTCAGAGGCGGCTAGTGTAGCAAGGGCTACCGGTGAATCTATTGATCAAGTATTAGAGGGTTATGTTACTGCTTATAGAGCAGCAGGTCAAATTGCTAACCCGGTAGAACGAGCAACCGCTGCAAATAAACTGCTTGCTGATTCCTTAACTTTATCCAAGCTCGCTGGTATTGAACAAGCAAAGGCTATGGACATTCTTAGTGCTGCTTTGAAACAAACTGCCGGTGAAGAAATGTCTACAACAGAAGCATTATCACGAGGTAATGAGCTTCTCGACAAGTGGGTTGCACTAACCAAAATTGCTAACGTGGATCTCGAAACCCTTGCTACCACATTTTCTATCGTATCTGAACAAGCGGAAAATGCTGGTGTTTCTACCGAAGAACTTAATGCTATTATTGCTATTTTATCAGAAAAGCTCGGTGGATTAAGCCCAGAAGAAACCGGTAACAAAGTCAGAGCCGTGTTATCTTCTCTGTATAGTCCGCAAGGGGCAGAGGCACTTCAAAAATTTGGTGTGGCCGTAGAAGATAGCTCAGGCCGGATGAGAAACGCTCTTGATATTGTGGATGATATTAATCGAAGGGTAGCTCTTGGGTTGATTAGTGTTGATCAACTAAACAAGCTTACCTACACTGTTGCGGGCGGGGTTCGTAATCAGTCTGCTTTAATGTCCTTAATTACCGGTTCAGATCAAATACCGGGAATGGTTGCTGGACAAATGGGTTCTGCTGGTATTGCTGGTGCTGCTCTTGAAACTAAAATGAGTGGCGCACAAACCGCTATTACCAATCTTAATACCACTTTTGCTCAATTAGCACAAACAATTGGCGATGAAGGCGGAATCTTAACCATCTTTAAAGACATTACTGTAATTCTCGACTATATGGTTCGTGCTTTAGATGGTGTAACCAAAGCTGCTGGAAGTGCTGGACCGGCTTTAGCCGCCTCAATCGCAGCTATGGCTTATTTTAGTGGTACAAATGGTGCCGCAAAATTAGGGAGTCTACAAGCCCAGGTATATACCACAATTGCTGGTAAGCGTAGTACTGTGGGGTCTTTTAGAGACCGTTTGGGGGCGGGGGTTACGCAATATGGTGGTGGCATTGCAGCCACAGCTTTATCAGCTATTCAGCCTTTTCAAGAAGGCGGGATCAAGAGTCCCGAAGCTTGGGGAACGGTTGCAGGTGGTATTCTAGGTACCGTACTAGGTGGGGGTAATCCGATCTGGGCTGCCGCTGGTGCTGCTTTTGGTAGTGCTGCTGCTCGTACTCTTAAAATTGAATACAATCCTGAAGACTTTCTTCCGCCTGCTCCTCCTGATGAGGGAGATGAGCCCTATCAAAACCCAGATGAAAGACTCCGTGCAAATGCTGAAGCTGTTGTAACTTCCGCCGCTTTTAGGGACCTTCCCCTAGCTGCCATTGCCTCAGCTAACCTGGTTGCCTTAATTTCCTCCGTAGCAGAAAATATGGGGTTAGATACGAGTAAAATTACAGGACAAGAGGGGGCCCCAACCGCCGGTCAGGTTATGAATGCGTTAGCGGAAAGACAGATGACCCCGGAAGAGTTTGCTATCCGGGAAGCTTATAATAGAACCATAGTAAGAACACAAGCTGCTGAGTCTGGTCCTGTTGGCGCCATTCCGGTTGAATATCAGCAATATGCAGAAAAACTAAGGAGGGATGCTCTCTCTCAGCTTCAACGCGGAACAATGAAGTCTAAAGGTTATGCAGATGTTCAAGCAAATGTCGGTGGGGCCTATAGCGGGGCTTATTCAACGAACCAGGTAGTTGGTGATCTATTCGGGTCTACTGTTGGTTTGGAAGAATCTACAAGTGTTGTCAAAGCTTTAATGGATGTTTTTACTCTTGGGAGTATAGAAGCTTCTACGGAAATTACTAAACTAACCTCTGATCTCAACGCTTTAAATGCGGAAATAAACGATGATTTTGTTAATCCAGAAGTTACTGGGTTTGGTTTAAAATCCGCAGCCGATGAGGGAACCGAGACTGGTCGAGAAGCTTTGCGTGAACAACGTAATATTTTGGAACAACAGCTTTTGGGAACACTGGTAAACTCTTATCGAGATGTTCAAAAGAGTAAAATCATTCCGCCCAGTGTTGTTGATATGACAGATCTCTCTGATCCTGAAGCTAACATGGTTCTGAAAAGAGCTCAGGAAATGCAGTGGAACACCCTACGTTCCACACTTCCGGATACTTTTAATGACTCAGATATTCAGCAATATATTGAGGCTTTCGATCCCTTCTTCATCCAACTGCAAACTAGTTTTCAAGAAGTCTTTAAACTTGATCCTAAATATCTTGAACAAGCTAAGAAGGAACTAGAAAAGCTTGGGAAAATTGCCGCTGCTCAGAATTTAAACTTTGCTAAATATGGTGCAGAGGAATATGCTGCTGCTAAACAATACTACGAGCCGGTTCTACGGCTTTTGGAATCAAAGTTTGGTTATAAACGGAATGAACAACCAACCGTAGTTAGAACGGATGATGGTCAATGGGCATTTGAAATGCAAGACAGTAAAGTCATGCAGATGCTCATGGAAGAGCTTGTAGACCTAAATAGACAACAACTGGATGGTATTTATAACTTACCCGCAAACGGGTCTTTCTATGTTCCTTACTCAGAATCCCTTCGTGGGGCTTCTCAGGGAGGTGGGGGAGGCGTTGATTATGGTGCTCTGGCAGAGTTTTTAGAGAATTTGCAAAATGCAAAAGGTCGAGATAGAGAGTCTACCGTTAATCCTGTAATAGGAACTACAGCCAACCCAATGACTGGTGGGTATTATGATTCTGCTAAATTAAATATGGTGGGCACAACCGCAGCTAGAACTAACCAGAACCCGATGGTAGATGGTTACTATAACTCCGCTCGTTTGAATATGCTGGGAACTCTACAACAGCAATCTCTTATGGGTGGAGGTATCGGAGGGGCTGTTAGTTTAGTAACCAAACCCGGGGGAAGTATTCCGGCGGGATGGGCTGCTGGTATGGCTGGCAAAGATGTTCCTAATTTAGTAACAGGAGATAATTCCCCAAGTACCTTGAGATCTGTAGATCTTAACCTCAGATTGACTTCATCCACCCAAGTAATTGTTGATGGTAAGGTACTAACAGAAACGTTAAAGACCTACTTCGCGGATTCTTTAATTAACTACTCAGGTTCCTCCTCAACCGTTACAAAAACGGTTTCAGTGAAATAAGGTGAATTATGTGGACAATTGATGGTATTAGAATTTATGTTCAAGATCTGGATAATAATGCTAAGCAGATTATTGCAAGACTAAACCCCCTTCAGGGTGGAACAATTCTGCATATCTTTGGGTATGATGAATCTGTTCTAACGGTAAATGCAAAAGTAGTCGGTGAAAGTAATAAGGAGGCTTTAGTAGCTCTTACAACCGATCCCACTACCGTTGTATTTTCAGGGGATCAAGGTGCATTAAATGTCTATGTAAGCTCGGTACGTGCTGGTAGGGATGATAGCTACTGGCAAACTCTTGATATTACTCAAGATTGTACCGCACCCGTTTATACTGTAGCCCTTGAGCTTTATCCAGAATAACTATGAGACAGCTTTACGCAGCAATTCCTGGGGTAACTTCTCCACTTTCAATACGGGTTTCAGAGAGTCACGGTGCAGCAACTGCCACGATGACTTTTGACTGTGAATCCACAACGCTTGATATTGGAGATACTGTATCTGCTGATCTTGGTTATGTGGATGAACATGAGGTTGTTTTCAATGGTTATGTAAAACAAATCGAAAGAAAAGCCCCAGATGATATCATCACTGTTACTGCACAAGATGAGCTTGTAAAATTAGCGGATTATTTTATTGTTTCCTCAACCCCAGATACAGCATTTAAACGTAGAAACATTATCATGGAGACCTTGATCAGTGACTTAGTTGGGCTAATTGGGTTATCATTGTATGAGTATACCCCAACAAGTTTTACAATTGGGGTTAGTACGGATATTGAAATTAATATCATTAGTCTTTATGATATTGTGAAACAACTGTCTGATATTATCACCTGGTCGATCTGGGCTGATCATAACGGTAGGATTTACTTTAAAAACAGGAAACCTTTTGTTATGAAAGGAACTTCAGGACAGCCTGGGGATGTAGCCGATGTAGCAGTAAACGTAGGAAATCCAATTACTGATTTAACAGTTCTGAATATTGCTTACTCCATAGATGAACTTGATCTAAGAAATCGAGTTGTTGTTTATGGTAGGCAGGGAACAGATGCCGAAGAAAGCTCTTCTCTGTCTTATGATCCAAGATCTGATTCAGATGAGCAGATTCTTCCAGTTGGTTTTTATAAAACTATCCTAGCTGCTCTTCCCTATATTGATGAAACCTCCGAAGCCCAAAAAGCAGCCGAGTATAATCTTAATCTATATAATAGATTGACTGATAAGATTAGTATGACCATGACCGGAAGCCCCTCCCTTCATGCACGTTCTGTTTTAGAAATTAGTAGTACATTTATGAGTTTAAGCGGAGACTGGTATATCTTTAGCTTAGACCATAATTGGACCAAATCTGGGTTTACAACTACGTTGGAATTGAGGCGGTAAATGCGAGTTAATTTTCAAGTATTGAAAAGTGGTAATGACATCACAGATACAGTTATCTCTTTAACCAGAGAGGCTAGTATCTGTGAGGGTACTGCTAGTATTGAACTAACAGTAGAGTATAAAACTGGTATTACTTTCTCTCCCTGGGAAGAAGTTCAAGTCTATGAGGACGGTATTAGAAAAGGTATCTTCTACGTAGCTAATGTAGAAAAGAACTCAAATACTGGACAGTTTGTAGTTAATGCCCAAGATGGATCAAAGAAAATTGCAGATTACTTTGTATCTGATGTTGTTTCTGTTACCTCAGTTACAACTGCTAGATATTGGATTACACGTTTCCTGAATGAGGCCACTGTTACTCATGTTTACGATACAGATGACTATGGTGTGTACATTTCTGAAAACACTAGCTTTGGTCCTTCTGGTTTGATGGACATTCTTCTTGGATTGTTACAACAGTCCGGTTGGTATTTATACTTTGATGCAGATGGTGTTTGTAGGATTGGCACTCTTTCAAAAGACCTTAGCAGCCCTGATCTTGAAATTAATGATACTTTTATCAAAACCTATACCCACGATTTTGATGATAATGGGCTTAGAAATAGAGTAGTAGTTTGGGGAAACGGTAATTCCGGGGAGGGGTGGGTATTTGCAGACCAGTCTATAAAGACTGGTTATGAACGTTCCACTCTGGATAAACGTGCAATCCTACTCGCAAATAGTGGGATCCGAACAAACTCCACTGCTCGATCTCTAGCTAATAAGCTTCTTAATGAATACTCCGAAATTAAGCCGGTTAGAACCTTTGAGTTGATCGGATTACAGGACGTAGTTGTCGGTGATGTGGTTCTTTCTTCCTCAGATTACTTTACGGGAAGTGGTCTGGTTACATCTATTTCTGTAAACATCTCTGGATCTGGTGCTTTAACAACCATTGTCTTAGATTTTCAGTGCCCAAGACTTTTAGCATATTACGGGTTTATTAGTCATGTTTATACTGGTACTGAGGGTAGTGGCGTTTATAGAAAAGAACTTGCTACCCCCACTTGGGAAAGCTTTTCTACGGGGCTAGATGAATACAATGTTACCGATCTTATTATTAAGAACAGTTTGTTTGCTTGTATAGCAGGAAATCATTGTTATTTTAATAGGGGCCACTCTGTTGCCAACTGGCAGAAATTTGAAGTCACTACCCTAACGGCTAACGATGACACTGTTTACACAGATTCTGATGTTAGAGCGGTAGCTTGTGATATTGATCAAGCCACAAGCTATATTTATATCGGATATAGACTTACAGAAGAGAAAATTTTGGAATTGGGATATGATCTTTCCTGGGTAGTTATTGCTAAATATAGTAAACAAGTGGTTGATTCTTATCAGGTTACAATCGGTGAATCCTTTGAAGATGTATCTATCACAGACGTAGAAAAATCATCCGGATCTAAAGTTACAGCGGTAGTTGAGGCTCCCGCATCCCTCGGCGTAAATTCCGACGATTTTTGGGGGAGCAGACGAACTTATGGACACAACACCGGTGATGGGGATTCAAAAATCATCAGTGTTCTTCCCTCCGAAGATATCTATGAAGATGGTGTAGTTACCGGTTATAGCTATGCCGCCGGGGCACGTGGTAGATTACATACCCTAAATGAGGGTAGAACTACATATATGCTATCAGACGGAAAATTTGGCTATTGTGCATGGACAGATGATGAACCACAAACTTTTGAAATAGATATAGAATGGCCCGATCATACAGGAGTAACTGTATTTGATAGAGCCATCTATCGTAAGAAAGGTTTGGATACAGACGGCCAAATCAGGGAGAACGATGAACGTCCCTACGAGGTTATCGAAGTCTACAAATCTCAAGAAACTGAGCAGGTTTTTGTATCTCACTTTGTCTATTCTGCACTTATTCCCGGAGTACACCCAACCAGAACGACCTATGCAAGTGCGGCCACAACTGAGAATATAACCCTAAATGGAATCCAAACCGTGGATGGAGTACCACTACAAAGCGGTGATTTAATCCTTGTTAAGGACCAGGATGACCCGACAGAGAACGGTTTGTACAATGTTTTCTTTTCACAATGGTTTCGAATCACCGCTGATTTAGCATGGGGGCAAGTTACTAGAGTAAAGTATGGTACGGTTAATGCAGGAAGAATTTTTCAACTAAGTACAGAAGAAATTACTGTAGGCGTTACTGATATTACTTACGAAGAGGTTCTGGCTTTTTCCTCAGTAAACATTTTAGGGTTAGATAACGAAAGTAGTTTTTCCATTTTTACCCCTGCAATGCTCGTAAACGGGGTATTCTATTATACCTATTCTGGATATATTGAAGGAAACTTAGACGGGGCTGGTGATGGTTTTGACACTTTTCACACAAAATCGGTGTCTTATAACCTAGAATCTGGCGCTTACAGAAACGATGATGACTTTACACTTAGCGTTCCAGTAAGTAGATTTGAACGCAGAATTGTTCAAGTCATGCCAACACCTTTATATATGGCCGGAACAGGTGTATGCTATTTGTTTGGTATATACAAAAAATATACACAAGCCACAGAAAATAATAGTTATGATTATCGAGGTAGTGAGATGACCCTGTATTGTATCTACCTCGATGGTGAAACAGCAATAGTTACAACCAAAAGTCTGTATTCTTTAGAGGCTCAGGATATCCCCTGTTATGGTGGTCTGTACGCAGGTAGTGGCTCAGATCCAGCAGCAAATAACAGTATGAACTACCTCCATTGTGGGTATGCGTTAGATGGTATTGCTTATAGGAGCAATATTAGAATTAAGATCTACTATAAACTATATATTAACTGTACTACATCAGTACGGGACTGTCGTTGTTTAAATCTAGTTACAAAAACAGATGAGTGGCAGGATGTTTATCTACTTAATCTCCCATACTTAGAGGAGGTTGATAAGGTTTCCACACAAAAGATAGTAGTTTGTCTTCCTTATCCAGTTTGTAGTAATACGACTGTTGGGTACATTGACCCAGAGGAAGCTGCATTTAATCCGAGTAGGCATCCACAGAAGAGTTTTATCAGTAAAAACGGTTTGCAATACTTTCTTTTAGACGGTTACCTACTATATGATGGATCAAAGATTAACTCTAGTATGTCTACAAGTGCTATAGCGTCTTTGCCGTCTACCATAAGTACTTCCGTTCTACTTGATGATTTGGATAATTCAATTTATTATCTGGATGGTACTTACCTGGGAAAAATGATCCCAGTCGGAGGTGCCGGGGATACTATCGCACAAATAGAATTAGATACAAGTAGAACGGGAAATTTTATCTATGCTAACCAACTAATTACGGGATTTAGTCGCAGTGATGGTACTAGATCTACGAGTTTTTACGTCGATAAGCTTAAAAATAGTATAATACTAAGTGGAGTAGATTTATCCTACCTACTAGATAAAAGAGAAGATGGTTATACCATCCGTGATTTCGACTTCTTTGCTCTTCGAGAAGAAGAATCCCTCCCATACCCAATTACAACCTATACTGTAGGTAGCGGTTTATTTGTTATGACTATCAACGAGGAAGAAGTTAATATTGCCTCCAATGTTCCTCCACACTTTAAAATCTATAATAACCAGTTTTCTAACGTAACTATTAGTGGTATTGTTTCTGACCTAAGGGTTATGAATTTTGGTGGGGACAATACAATTGGTGGGCGGGTAAGTGAGCTAGACTACGGTAAATATGTTACGTGGTGTGATGATAACAGACTTTTAACCCACACAGCCGATGCCGTATTTAGTCCGAGAACAAACATTGCTGACTTTGTTGGAGCAAATCACATAGAAACCTCTAATAGATACTACCCCCAGTATATGTTTGCTACTATTCCGGAATTAGAATCCTACCCACAAACTTTCTGGCAGAAGTTTCCTTACTATACTACTTCTTTTGTAGATCATTCGGCTGGTATGCCTACGAGTCCTATCACAGTCATCCGTTTAGATGACGGAGTGTAATTATGCGCTTTGAGCAGGTTTTCTATACTTCACTGGACAATGTTGTCAGATACCTAAAGGCCCAGCCACTAAATCTTGGGGGGTATACTACCTCGTCTGGCAGCGGTGGCGGACCACCGGGTGGTTTCATCGGATACCTTCCTCAAACGAGGGTAGCCTATGATGAGGCAGAGCTTTCTTCAGAAGACATACCCGTAAGTGGGGCATCAATCTTAGACAATCTAAATCATATTAGATACAGGATTGATGATATCGAAGCTACTGCTAATGGTATAATTGTTGAGAATAACGATGTAATTGTCTCTTCTGGGGTTACGATTCTTGATTTCTCCACACAATTTACTATTACAGACGTTGGAGATAGACAAGTTACGATTGGGCTAACAACCTCTTCTGGCACTACTCAATCCGGTGTATTTAATGAGGAGCTTGGTATACAAGTACCCGGAACCAGCTTTACAACGCTAAATGAATTCATCCCGGGTACTTTACAAGTTTATTATAATGGTGTAAGACAAGGTCCAGATAAGTACACAGAAACCGGAACAACCGCTTTTACCGTACTATTTGATACTTATGAAGGGGATAATTTATTCGTAGATTACGAGGTAACAGCCTCTGGAAGTATTGGTCATACTCACAGTGATTACGTTACTTATGAGTACCTTTATTCTGGATATTATACACAAGAGGATACAGACCTCTTACTGGCTTTAAAGAGTAATACTGGACACACTCACGTTTTAGCTGATATTGAAGATTACGACTCGGCTAATACTTACTTAAACGGAGTAGCTGTCAGTGGTGTTCCAGAAGACACCCAGGTTTTAGCTTATCAAGAATCTAGTAATACCTGGACCCCGAGATATGTAACAGTAAATCAGCAGTATCTTCTCACCATAGAGGGGGCTTACCTTTCTACTAGCCACGCTGGGATTAAACCGATCCGAATCTACGCTCACGATGTAACCGGAGCGACTGTTGATGAAATCTTTTGTGCAGTAAATACCGCCCCAGCTACATCACTTGTTAGACTCGATGTACTTAAGAACGGTGTATCAATTCTCACCTCTTATTTAGATATTGCGGTTGGAGAATATACAGCCTCAACCACGGATATTGCTACGGCAACTTTTTCAAAAGACGATTATTTTCAGATTCAATTAGTTTCCGGAGATACAGTTGCATCGGATCTTACAGTTCACATTAGATTTTCATGGAAGGCATAAATGCTTAGATTTATAGATTCATTTGATGATAGAGCTACGGCTGCGGTTGGAACAAAATATAATTCCACAACCGGGACATTCAACATCTCCGGTAGTTATGGTAGAAATGGTACCTCTGGGATTTTATCCCCAGGTTCTTCGGGCGCAGGCTTGTTTAAAACACTGGATAATCAGTCTGTATGGGTTATTGGTATGGCTTTTTACCCAACCAGTTTTTCTACCAGAAATGATCTAATCGTAGCAAAAGATGCTGGAACAGACCAGTATTCTCTTCAGCTAAATACAGACGGGACCTTGTCTGTTTATAACGGTTTCGGTACAGGTCAAACTCTTTTAGGAACTACTTCTAATGCTGTAAGTTTGAATACTTGGTACTATATTGAGCTCTATGTTACAGTAAGTGCATCGGTTGGAACGTGTGAAGTTCGAATTAACGGTGTTTCTGGGTTATCCCTTACCGGAGTTAATACAGCTAAGACCGGGAACAGTTATGCCAATAGTTTTGGTTTATTTGGTGCACCTGGCTACTATGATGATCTCTATATCTTTGATGGTTCTGGAACAATTAATAAGGACTTTATTGGGGATGCCAGGGTAGAATGTCTTCGACCTTCTGGTACGGGACTAAAAGCTGAATGGACGCCAGTACCTTCTGGAAGCCAAAACTGGGAAAATGTTGATGATACCACTCCTGATGATGATACTACTTATAATCACACTACAATCTCAGGTTATACTGATCTCTATACATTTTCTGATCTAGTTACTACCTCTGGAAGCATTTATGGAACCCAAGTAAATATTTATGCAAAGAAAGACGATGCTGGTTCCAGAACCGCCGTTCCCGTTTTCTATGTTGAAACCACAGAATATGATGGGTCTAGTTTTTCTCCTGGAGATACCTATACTTTTTCTTGTATCACACAAGAAACAGACCCCTCTACCTCTTCTTGGTGGACAGTTTCTGGTATTAATAATTCTCAATACGGTCTCAAATTGGTGTCTTAATGTCAGTTTTTAATTCTTCTACCTCCATCGAGGCTCTTATAATCCCTGCAACCAGGACAATAAGAAACAGTAGCACCTCATTTGAGGTCTTATCTGTTCCTGAACCCTCGGCTAGGATTAGTGAGCTTAGTTTTGAGGTTTTATATATCTTAGAGAACTATTCTATTTTACACCTCAGCCAAGAAACCCTTGAGGTGTTGATACATAATGCAGGGCAGCTTCGTAGAATCTATGGGCCAGCAGCCCAGGCGGTATAGGTATGACAGCAGAGCTAATAAGAGCAAAATATCAAATACTAGAAGGCAGCATCTCTCCAGCTCTTCTTGAGGTTACAAACAGCCCGGAAGAGGGGTGGGCTGCTATTTATGATGTGGATACGGGGTCTTTCTCTTGGGTATCGGTTGTTACAGGCAGTGGTTCAATGGCTGGTGGGGGAGTAATAGTCACAGGTGGGTTTACCGGGACGTTGCCAGCAGATGGAACACTTGCACTGCTAGAAGAAGAAAATATCTTTACCGCCGCTCAAAAAATCAATCTCGCTTCTGTTTCCGCCATGATAATTGAGCAAAGCGGCGTTGTGGACAACGTTTTGGTGGTGGACACTATCAACGGGCGAGTGGCGATTAACATAGCGCCCACAGTAGGGGCGTTTGCCGTAAATGGCACAAGCTACTTGGGATCAACCGCTAATGCTACTGCCGTAGCTGTCACGGGGAAAACATCTTTCTCCGGACAGGTCACTACCTCGTCTGGAGCGAACGCCGTCAATTTCTTTGATGGGTATGCGTACTCAGGTGCTGGTAGCCAGCACATGAATACGTTTTTTAGAAACTATACTGTTGCTGGTCAATCAACCATACAGGAGTTTGGTTCAATCTACACCGTCCTATATCACTCGGCTGGATTTACTTTGCCCGAATGGAAGGGAATTGAGACTGGCGCAGCGTATGTAAGTGGAGCGGGTTCGGTAATTGACGAGGCATGGGCCATCGATTGTAGTTTGCCAGCGTGTAGTGATGGTGGTACTGTCGGTATTGCAGCAGGTGTGCATATTGGTGCTAGGTCGGTAACAGGGATAACCAGCTCGTATGCAATTTACTCGTTACTGACTAGACCATCTCTTTTCTCAAGTACAATTCAAATTAATGATGGTGTTGGTGTAGGATTTGATATCTGGCGTGATGGTGGGCAAACCTCAAACAGAATAACCGCATATCAAGATTCCGCCACATCGGGAGCAAACACTTATTACAGGTTCGCTAGAGGCTCGTTGGCAACCCCCGCAAGCGTACAATCCAGTGATGTTATTTATAATAATATCGGATATGGATATATTGATGGGGATTTCAGAGAAATAAGCAACATCAGAGCCAGTATATCTGGTACTCCCTCTGCTACAAACTACTCATCGGCCTTACTTTTAAGAATTGTAAAAACCAACGAGATTGCGTTATCTACCGTCCTTAGGTTTGACCCGACAGGCAATGCCACATTTGGATCATCGGCTGGCACGGGCGACTATAGAATTTATATCAGCGGGATCACAAACGCATCTTCCTACACGGGGACTGGGTCCTTTACCGTCACAACAAACGGGGCAAAATTCAACTGCTATGAAGACGACGTAGCGACCGCAGACGCCTATTTCAAGTTGACCAATGCCACCGGTGGGGCTGGATTATTTACCCCTCTATTGACAACAAAAGGGAATCGAACGGGCAGTGCAGCAAACAACCAGTTCGTAGCCGACAGCAATTCCGACCTGGTAACTGACACTGGCGAGGTGCTGAATATCTCACTGCGAGCGGCAAACGTAGCGGTTGCAAACCGCCCCTTGCTAACAATCAGCAACTATACCACGACCCACTTAAGGATGGACGTTGGAGGAAATGTTATTATCGGGGGTGGAGCGGCAGCACCGGCAGCAAAGCTACATTCCCTGGCGATTACTGAGCAATTGCGGTTGGGGTATGACGCTGCAAACTACGCCAGTTTTACGGTGGCAGCAGCGGGTGGGCTGACGATTGCCACAGTTGGGAACATGACTCTGACGCCGTCAGCGACTGTGACATTGACCGACGCCAAGAATTTTGTTTTTGGAACGACCACGGGCAGCATGCACGGAACAGCGGCAAACCAGAAACAAAGTTTTTGGGGAGCAACCCCGATTGTGCAGCCGGTGCTGGCGGCCTATACCAGCGACGGCGAGGGCGCGGCCTATACCGGGATTGACAACGCCCAGGCCGGGGCAGTCTACGCAACAGTGGCCGATTTGAACGCGTTGAGAGTGGCATACGAAACCCTGCGGGCGGCGTATGATGATTTGCGGACGAAGACTTTGACAACGGGCATATTGGCATAGGAGGCAGAATGACAACAAAGACTCGTTCCACCGGAGATACTGTCACTCTCCGAGATTACGTAGATACCAGGCTAGAGGCGATAAAGCTATCTATCGAAGTTGCTTTGCGGGCAATGGATTTACGAATGGAGGCGGCAAATGAATTCCGGGCCACCATCGAAGCTCTGGTGCACAACGCCATCACCCGCATCGAGTACACCGCCGATCTCAGGCGAGTACTCGATGACATCAAGTTTTTACGCGAGAGCCGGGCCGAGCTCGAGGGCAAGGCCAGTCAAGATGCACTCAACAAAACCAGCGGCATTGCGATTGTTGGTCTTGCGATTGGCGTAATTGGTTTTCTCATGTCGGTTATCAGTTTCGTCTTGCAACTATCGGAGTAACTATGGAAACCCTGCCTGTTCCAACTAGAGGACGGCACAACTAACTATCATAATGGGTATCTCACTGGTAGCCTTGTTAATCTCTATCATTACGCTTGTACTCAAAATTATTGAATAAAGGATCGAACCATGACTAATTCACTCGGCGTAGACGTAAGTAAATACAACGGCCCGGTTCATTGGGATGTCGCTTTCCAAAACGGCGTCAAATACACCGGGGTCAGAGCAACGATTTCTTGGGGCTATAAAGACCCGTGGTTTGCGTACAATGTTACTGAGTGTTCCCAACTTGGCATTTACATCATGCCTTATCACGTTCTCTATGCGGGCGAATCCATTGATCGGCAAGTAAAAAACTTTCTGGATACTACCTCTGATTGGGATCTGAAATTCCCCGTTCTTGACCTGGAACTCCACCACGGCCTGACTAAAATCGCGATTACCAAAGCGGTTATCGCTTGGTGTGAAGCTATAGAAAAAGCAATCAACAAAAAGCCGATCATTTACAGCAGGAAGTATTGGATCAACGATTACACGCTAGCCGGAGATTGGCGTAATTGCTGGGACTGGTGGCTTGCGGCCTATTACGATAACCGGACTATCGAACGACCTGCTCCACCCCCAAAGCCAACCGGAGCCACAAATTGGCTGATCCATCAGAACTGTGACAAGAAACCCGCCTGGGATGGCTTTGCTGCCGGGGGAAAAGACTTCCTCTCAACCGTTGACATCAACCGCTGGAATGGAGATGATGAGGCAGTTGACAAGTATTTTATGCCTGACCTGGGGGAAGTTATTCCAAAACCGCCCCACGAAACTAAACTTTGCCCGTGCTGCGGACAACTCATTCATGAGCAACCGCCAACCCCCTTCCCAAAACCCCCGGAAAAACCCATCCGGTTGGAATACTAAAAAC